>Ga0316204_10000206_pt1 | contig 242435 bp, 203 predicted proteins | sample 6monrhotite_MG_2_FD_205661 | JGI IMG/M metagenome (GOLD analysis project Ga0316204, IMG submission 205661) | Microbial mat bacterial communities from mineral coupon in-situ incubated in ocean water Damariscotta River, Maine, United States -... | ecosystem: Environmental > Aquatic > Marine >...
GGGGCGCCGGGGCCGGCGCGGCGCGCCGGGGGCCCCGGCCCCCGGGCCGCGGCCCCCGGCCCCCGCCGCCCCCCCGCGGGGCCCAGAAGACCCCCTCCGCCTCACTTTGTTCGGCACCTCCCCCGGAGGCCCGGGGGAGGAGAAAGAGAGAGGGATAAAGAAAGAGAAGAGTTGATTGGTCTGCTTTGAGGGTGGGCTTTTTTTATGCGCGGGTGGTTTTGGGGATGTGTTTGTTTGTGCGCACGGGGTGGGTGATGGGGTTTTTGTTTGAGATTTGGGGAGATTTTTTTAGTGCATGCTGGGGTTGGGGTTAGGTGAATTTTTTGGATTTGGGTCGCTTGGTTTGTGCGCACAGAGTTGGTCGGGGAGGGGGTAAGTAGAGGCGTGTGAAAAGTCATGAGCACGCAGGGAAGTGGTGGAGGAGAGACCTGATGTCGGACCAACTCAAATCGGTGAATGGAAACGCGGACCCATTGTGGGCACAAACAGAGCTTGCGATTCGTGAGCATATCAGCTGGGGGTTGCCTCGGTATGAGAAGATGTGGGCGTACTACCGGAATCCGATTGAGTTGGTTCGGCAGGCAGGTCTTGGTGGGGATGGGAATGGGCAGGGGTGGTATCGCTCGGCCCAGGAGGTTGGGTTGCCGACTCGGATTGTTGGGGTGGGGTCGAGTTTGGGTTCGGGTCTGGGTTCGGGACTGGTGCTTGGGGGTGAGCGTGGGCGGCGCGAGGTGGTGATTGAGAATGACATCGGGTGGCGCGTGGCGACGATGGTGGACTTTATGTTTGGATCGCCGGTGCGGATCGAGTCGTTGGCGGAGGATGAAAAGACGAAGCAGGCGATCGAGGATGTGCTCGAAGCGGTGTGGGAAAGCAGCGGCGGGATTTCGTTGATGCAGGATATGGCGACGCTGGGGCATGTGTTTGGGCATGTGGATTTGTTGGTGCGGGTGGATGAAGAGGGGTTGGTGGGATCGCGGGTGATTGATGCGCCGGAGTGGATTTCGATCGAGCCGATTGATGCTCGGCGGGGTGTGGCGGTGATGTCTTCGAGTGATTATCGCGCGGTTGAATCGTTTGCGGTGCATGTTGAGCGCGAGGTGATCGCGGAGAAGGCGCGTGAGAAGGGCAGCGAGAAATCGAAGCCTAAGCGGCATGGGTTGGGGATGCGCAAGGGCAAACTCGGGCATGGTGGGAAGAAGACGAAGCAGTCGGTGACGGAGGTGTTTACTCAGGAGGGGTGGGCGCGGTTCGTGGATGGCGAGCGGGTTGATGGGGATGTGTGGAAGTTGTTGGTGGGGCGTGTGCCGATGGTTCATGTGCAGAATATGAGCCAGCCGTTTGTTTATAGCGGGATTGGTGAGGTGGAGTCGTTGGTTGGTTTGCAGGACGAGTTGAATACTCGGCTGAGCGATCGGGCGAGCCGGGTGACGATGCAGAGTTTCAAGATGTATCTGGCCAAGGGGATCGAGGGGTTTGGGGGGAGCAGTGTTGGGCCGGGCATGGTGTGGAGCACGGATAACCCGGATGCGTCGATTGAGGGGTTTGGCGGGGATGCGAGCAGCCCGAGTGAGGAGTCGCATATTGGTGAGATCCGTGAGGCGATGGACAAGATTAGCGGCGTGCCTCCGGTTGCGGGGGGGATTGTACGGGCGAAACTCGGGAACTTGTCGAGTGCGAATGCGTTGCGGATTACGCTGATGAGTTTGATTGCCAAGACGCAGAGGAAGCGTGTGGGGTATGGGCGTGGGATCGAGCAGGTGAGCGCGATGGTGCTTGATGTGTTGGATGCGGCGGGGGTATTGAAGACGGATGTGCGCGAGCGGGGTGTGCGTGTGGTGTGGGGTGCGTTGCCTGTGGTTGATGAGGCGGCGGCGGTGGCTGCGGGATTGGCGAAGGTTGATCTTGGGGTTGATGCTGAGGATGTGCTTGATGATCTTGGGTTTGGTGATGCTGATCCTGGGGTTGTGTAGTGGGTTGTGGATGTATACGGGAAAAATAAGAAACGGGCAAGATGCTCGTTTTACCAGAGTGAAGAAGGAGTGAAGTGATGGCGAAGCATGGAATCGGTGGGCCGGAGCCTTTGGGCGGCGGGGGAGAGAACTTGGAGGTGGTCAATGATGTGCCGATCAGCGAGGAGGTGATCTGGAAGGCCAGGGCAGAGGAAGCGGAGGAGCAGGTGGCGCAGTTGGAGGCTCGGGTGGGTGAGTTGGAATCGGCTTTGGCTTCGGCGAATGAGTCGGTTTCGGCGGTGGAGCGGCGGGGGCAGATTGATCTCGAGTTGGTTGCAGCCAAGGCGATTGATCTGGAGACGGCGCGGCTGTTGACGGAGGCGACGATCGCGGAGATGGATTCGCCTGATGTTGCGGTGGCGGTTCGGGAGTTGTGTGCGAGGAAGCCGTTCTTGTTTGCCTGCAAGAAGCCGAGCATGCACCAGGGGGTTTCGATGGGGCCTGCGATGGTGCGGGGCGGGGATGATGAGTTGGAGATGATGGCGAGCAATGCGCGGAGCAGCGGGGATCGGAGCGAGTTGCTTCGGTATCTGCGGGTGCGTCGCGGGCAGTGAGTTGTGTTGAGTGTTTGGGTATTGAAGTGAGTGTGTTGAAGAAAAAGTGTTGAAGCGAAAAAGGAGGCTTTGAATGGCGTTTACTGGGAAAGCAAGTTATGGAGCGGGGGCGAGTCTGCCCGAGTTGGTTGAGGATGTGAGCGATATCATCGGGATCGTGAGCCCGTTTGAGACGCCTTTGTTGGATCATCTCGGTGATGCGAAACGGGCGGCGATGTCGACGGTGCATGAGTGGGTTGAGGATGCGTTGTTGCCCAATAAGGGGCAGATCAATCAGACGACTTTTTCGCCTGATCCGCAGAGTGCGACGACGATCACGGTGGATGATGCGAGTGTGTTTCGGGCTGGTGATCTGCTTCGTCCTGGGCAGAGCAGCGAGGTGATGATGATCTTCGCGGTGGGGGCGAGTGCGATTACGGTTGCGCGTGGGTATGGGGCGACGGTGGCGGCGACGCTGACGGACAATATGGAGCTGACGATTCTGGGCAATGCTGCGCTCGAGGGGGATGATGCGCCGGCGGCACGGTTTACGAATCGTTCGCGTCAGAGCAACTACACGCAGATTTTTACTGCGGGGCTTGATGTGTCGGGCTCGCTGCAGGCATCGAGGGCGTATGGGATTGCGGACGAGGTGGATTATCAGAAGCAGGAGCGGATGCGTGAGTTGCTTCGGGATCTGGAGAACTGTGTGATCAATGGGGTCTCGCCGGTGAGTGATGGGCAGGGATCGAGCACGGTTCGGCGTTCGATGAACGGGATTGTGCATTCGTTGGAGACGAACCTGTTTGCGCCCGGGCAGGGCGGGATTCCGGTTGGGGATGGCACGGGGAGTGATGAGCTCAACGAAGAGATTCTCAATGCTGCGCTCAAGCAGATCTGGGATCAGAGTTCTGGTGGTGTGGACACGATTGTGGTTGGCGGGGCGCAGAAGAGGAAGATCAATGGGTTTGCGACGGGATCGCGGGCGTATCTGCCGGACGATCAGACTTACTCGGACATGATTAGTGTGTACGAGAGTGACTTTGGTGTGTGCCGGGTGGTGATGAGTCGGTGGGTGCCCAGTGATGCGGTGTTGCTGTTGGATAGTTCGCGGATTTCGGTGTTGCCGATGCAGGGGCGGAGTTTTCATTATAAGCCTCTGGCTGCGACGGGGGATTCGATCTCTGGTCAGGTGATCGGTGAGTACACGGCGGAGATTAAGAATGAGAACGCGCATGGGTTGGTGACGGGGCTTGGGGTTTGATGTTTGTGAAGACCCCCTCCGTCTCACTTCGTTCGACACCTCCCCCGGAAGCCCGGGGGGGGGAGATGGGGGAGTGGAGACACAGGCGGGACGCCTGTGCTACGGGGTGTGGTTTGATTGGAGTTGCCTGAAAGGGCGGCGAAGTGATGCGGGGTTTCAGCGCGGGGGCGCGTTGGGGCCTGTGGCCCGGGCGGGAGGGGTACCCGCCCGGGCGATTGGTTTGAAACTTTGGTGTGATTGGAGGTCGGCGATGTTTGCGAAGGATCGTGATTTGTATGTGCTCGAGCCCGGGTTGGATCGGGATGTGGCGTGGGTTGGTCAGCGTCGGCTTTCGGCGGTTGGGTCTGTAGTGGGGACGACGCTGACGATTAATGCTGGGTCGTTTATTGATGCGGGGGTGGTTGCTGGTCATGTGGTGATCTTTGATGGGGCTGCGCTCGAGGTGGTTGGTGTGGTGAGCGCGACGCAGGCGACGGTTTCGTTGATGCGGGGGGATGTGTCGGGTTCGGCGGTGCGTCCTGGGGATGCGAGCAATCGGGTGGTGGTGGTGTATGACTACTCGCCTCAGCTTGCGATGGTGCATCGGCAGGTGATGACGATGCTTGGCTTTGATGTGGATGAGGATGGGTTTGATGATTCGGTGGTGACGAATCCGGGGGCGTTGGTGCGGCTTGAGGCTCTTGGGGCGTTGCATTTGATGTATGCGGGGGCGGGCGCGCCCGGGCGCGGGGGGGCGAAGTTTGATCAGCGGGCGCAGATGTATCGGGCGCGATTCGCAGCTGAGCGTGAGCGGGTGGTGGCGATGGTTGATTTGGATGGGGATGGGATCGCGGAGACCAAGAGAAGGCCCAATGCGTTTGTGTTGACGCGGGGTTGAACAAATGGGTTGAAGGAAGGGAGGTAGATGATGATTGTGCTTCGGCCTGATGAGGTGAGGTTTGGGAACAGTGTGTGGGAGAAGGTGGCGCGGGTGACGGTGGATCGGTTGTCTTCGCAGACGATTGATGAATGGGATGATCTCGGGGCTCATGTTGTGTTTGTGGATGTGGGGAGACAGCGGGCGGTGATCCGGGTGACTCAGGAGATTGATGGGGATGACTTTGGTGGGCCGATCCCGGGGGATCTTGAGGAGCTCTCGTTTGTGGGCAGCGCGGGCAGTGACGCTCGGCGGGTGAAGGTGACGACGGATGCGGTGGTGGAATCGGTGCTCAATAAGGTGAGTGACTATGGGAGCACGCGGGTGATTACGCTGATTGCGGTGAGCAGCGATGGGTCGGTTGATCCGATTACAGTGAGTTAGGAGCAGCGATGGGAAGTTCGTTTAAAGGGTTTGATCTGTTTGGGTCTGGGGCGCATCGGTTTGTGGTGGGTAAGCAGGGGAGGCGGTTGTTGTCGTTGGCGACGGTGTCTGGATTGGTGACGGATTCGGGGACATTGGAGTTTGGGGATCGTGAGACGCGCGTGGAGGTGCGCGGGGGATTGGTCGCGGCGAGTGAGTCGGCGTTGTGGGTGCTTCGTGATGCGATTGTGGCGCAGGGGGTGTCGACGGTGGATAGCGGGGTGCTTGAAGATCAGTATGGGCATCAGTGGAGCACGATGAAGCTGTTGTCGTTTGAGCCTCAAGGGGCGGTGGTGCATGGGCGGACGGTGAGTTTGGGGTATGTGGCGTGGTTCGGGGTGTTGCTCTCGGGATGAGTGGAGTGTTTGGATTGGAGGCGGCGATGGAAGCGGAGATTGTGGGTTCGTTGACCCAGTTTGGGGTGGCGGGGTTGGTGTGCTGGATGTGGCTGAGCGAGCGGCGGGCATCGGCCGAGCGCGAGCGACAGATTACTGAGTCCCATACGAAGTTGATCCGCCAGGATGATGAGCATCGGGTGCTCATCGAGGTGGTGCGGGAGAATACGAAGGCATTGGCGTCGCTTGAAGCCGGGCAGCGGGGGTTGGTGTCGGCGATTGATCGGCTTGGGAATCGGCAGGGGTTGAATCAGGCGTGAGCAGGCGAGCGGGAATGAGACGGGATACACTGTGGGTGTGAAGATTCGGAGAATACATCTCGGATTGATTGGGTGTGGGCTCGCGCTTGGGTTTGTGGGTGGAATGAGCGGGTGCAACAGCCGATTTATTTTTCAGGAGCAGATTGTTCGGACGGATGATCTTTTGGCGGTGCCCGGGCCGTTCCGTCCGGCGGTGATGCGGGTGCATCCGTTGACACACACCGAGATGGGGGTCGATGGCGAGCCTTTGATGATTCTGCATGTCGAGCTCAAGGACCCGTGGGGCGATACGGTCAAGGGGGTTGGGCAGCTGCAGGTTCAGCTCCGCAAGCAGAGCGCGACGAGTGTGGTTGGCAATCGTGGGACGCGGTGGGATGTTGATCTGCGTGATATCGAGGTCAATGTGTCGTACTTCGATTCGGCGACGCGGACTTACCGGATTGTGATTGGTGGGCTGCCGGGGTGGTTGGCGGATTCTGTTGTGGCGCAGGAAGCGGTGGGGGCGCGGGTGCGGGTGCTGTTTCGGACTTCGAAGGCGGATGGGGAAGCGGTGGTGCTTCAGGATGAGTATGTGATGCGGTAGGGGAGAAGGCAATAGGCAATAGGCAATGGGCAATGGGGAAGAGGGAAGAGGGGGAGAAGATGGGAAAGACCCCCTCCGTCTGCTTCGCAGCCACCTCCCCCGGAGGCCCGGGGGAGGAGAGAAGATGTCAATCTACGGATTCGATGAGGTTGAGTTGGCGGTATTTTTCTTGGTATTTGTCGCGGAGTTTGGTTTGTTTGTTGGCGAGGTCGATTGATCTGCCTTGGATCCAGGCTTGGGTGACGATTGAGGTGACATTGAGGATGTTGGCGTCGGAGACGAAGAGGGTGGCGGCTTTGCCGGTTTCGATCGAGCCGAGCTGGTCATCGAGCCCAAGGATTTTGGCGGCGTTGAGGGTGATGGCTCGCAGGGCGGCTTCTTGGGAGAGGGAGTTGTTGGGGGCGTGGGCGACGGCGATGGCGATGGCTTCGGGGAGGTTGCGTTCGTGGGCGTGTCGCCCGGACATCGAGAGGGACCAGAGGACGCCGGCGGCTTCGAGTTTGGCGGGGAGGGTGTAGGGTTGGTCGTAGGGCGCGTCGGGGCGTTTGGGGAAGTTGTAGGTGCCTCCGATGATGACGGGGGTGTTGGTGGAGATCAAGAGATCGGTGCAGAGGTGTGCGTCGCGGCCGCCGACGATGATGGGGTTGAGGTTGCGGGATTTTGCCCAGTTGATGGCGGTGGTGATCTGGTCGTAGTCGTTGGCGTTGATGAAGATTGGGTTTTGGTTTTCGGATGGCAAGACGGTGGTGATGGTTTCGAGTTTGAGGTCGATCTCGTCGTGTTTGGCGGCGTAGGTTGTTGCGTTATCGAAGATGGTGTTGAGGTTTTCGATGGTTTGGTCTCGGCGGTCGTTGGCTTTGGATTTGTTCTTGCCGGTGTTTCGCATTCTTGGCCAGTTGATAATCAAGCCTGCGTCGCGGGCGAGGGCCATGTCTTCGTTGGTCCACCCGTCGGCCTGCAAGACCGAGGCGCGTCCGGGGATGGTGCCTCCGGTTGGGAAGACGCCGAAGGTGAGGACGCCGTTGGATCTTGCGGTGGGGATGACGGTGGAATCTGGATTGACCGAGACATACGCGCGGACCTCTGGGGTCATGTCGCCGACTTCGTTGTAGTCGTTCATGGCGCGGACGGCGGAGATTTCTTGGAGCCCGAGCGTGGTGATCGAGTCGATCATACCGGGGTAGAGGTGCTTGCCGGTGAGGTCGATGATCTCGGTGTCGGCGGAGAGGCGGATGCGGGACATGATCTCGTGGTCTGAGACGATGCCGATTTTGCCTTCGGTGATGGAGACGACGCCGTTCTCAATTGTTTCGCCACTAATGGTGTGGACGGTGGCGCCGACGAGGAAGATGGGGTGGTCTTGTGGGGGGGCGGTGGGGGTGAGGTCTTGGGCGGCGGCCAAGGTTGTGGTGAGGGCGAGGGTGGTGATGATTTTGGTGGTGTATTTCATGGGTGGGGCGATCTGTGTGGGGGAATGATGTTGAAGAGAAGACACAGGCGGGACGCCTGTGCTACGGGGGGAGGGGATTAGTAGTCGGTGTTCCAGGCGGGGAAGTGTTGGTTGCAGGTGTTGGCGGCGGGGTCGTGGTGCTCTTTGGGTTCTTCTGTGTCTTGGGGTTCTTCTTTGGGGTCGGGCTTGCCGTCGGCGAGGATGCTTTGGATGAGGCGTTGGCGTTCGGAGGCGTTCTTTTCGCGGAGTGATTGGTCGAGTTCGCGTGAGAACATGAGCCGACCATCGACGAAGGTCATCTCTGGGCGGGAGAGTGAGGACAATGGATGCCCGGTCCAGACGACGAGGTCGGCGTCTTTGCCGACTTCGAGTGAGCCGACGCGGTCGTCGATGCCGAGTTGGATGGCGGGGTTGAGGGTGACGAAGTTGAGGGCATCTTGTTCGGTCATGGCGATGCCGGAGAGTTTGGCGTATTTGAGTGCCTTGCCGGCTTCGACATGCATGCGCCGGGCGACATCGTCGGAGTCGGAGTTGTAAGAGGTCAATAGGCCGACCTCGTGGTTGATGGGGCCTGCGAAGGGGATGGCGTCTTGGACTTCGACCTTGTAGGCCCACCAGTCAGAGAAGATCGAGGCGCCGATGGCGTGCTCTTTGACGATCTCGGCGACCTTGTAGGTTTCTAAGCCGTGCTGGAAGGTGCCGATTTTGAAATCGAACTCCTCAGCGATTCGGCAGAGCATGAGGATTTCGTCTTGGCGGTAGGAGTGGGAATGGACGAGGCGATCGCCGGCGAGGATTTGGGCGAGGGTTTCGAGTTCGAGGTCGCGGGGGGGATTCGGCTTGGCAAGCCTTGTCTTCAGTTTCTCAACATAAGAGTCGATGCCATGTCGTGTGTTGCCACTGTCAACAATGGGCTGAAAGTGATCGAGCCGCTCTTGTAAATGCTGCCGTTGCTGGGTGGTCAATCTCTTTATGCTGTACTCGCGTGCTTTGGTGAAGCGGTCGCGGATGAGGGTTTCTACGCCCATTCTTGTTTGTGGATAGCGGGTGGTGTTGCGGTCGCCCCAGTTGGATTGTTTGACATTTTCGCCGAGTGCGAACTTGATGCCGGGCTTGGCGCTCTCAAAGAACATGTCGGATGGTTTGGCGGAGTTCCATCGGAGTTTGATGGTTTGGGATTGGCCTCCGATGGGGTTGGCTGAGCCGTGGAGGAGGTTGGCGGTTGTCAAGCCGCCGGCGAGTTCTCGGTAGAACCCGGGGTGTCCTGGGTCGAGTGAATCGGCGATGCGGACCTCGGCGGTGACGGCTTGTCCTGATTCGTTGACGCCGAAGCGGAAGAGCCCGGTGTGGGAGTGGGCGTCGATGAGCCCGGGGGTGATGTGCATGCCTTTGGCATTGATGTATTGGTCGGCGTTGATGCGTGGTGCGGGGCCGGTGCCGAGTTTGGAGATTTGGCCGTTGTTGATGAGCACCCATGCGTCGTTGAGGATGCCAGCATCGGACTGGGTCCAGACGGTGGCGTTGGTGAGCAGGAGTGTTTGTTGCTTGGGTGCTTGGTCGTAGGCGAATGGGCCGAAGGGTGAGTCGGGGAGGTCGGGGAGAAGATCAGATTTTGAGTCGGTTTCGTCTTCGGCGACTTTTTCGGCTTCATCTTCGACTTGCGGGTTCTTGGTGGCGGTCCATTGGAAGGGTTGTTGTGCGGGGTTGAGCCCTGAGCCTCGGATGATGCCGTCGGGGGAGAGGGTGCCGGTGATGACGGTGGTGTCGTTGTTGGGGTCGTCGGTGACGAATGAGATTTGGTTGTGGTCGATGTTGACCTTACGGGCTTTGTCTTCGGTGGCGTCATCGCCTTCGCCTGAGGTGATGGTGATGGAGTTGGCGTCGATGTCCATGGTGAGTTGGAAGGGGATACCGACGAGGTCGATGGTCCATGAGCCGTCGAATCTTGTGTTGGTTGGGTCGTTGATGTGGTGGGGTCGGCCGTCGATGAAGAGGTCGAGGACTTTGGCGTCGGCGTTGGGGTCGAAGAGGTTGCCGTCGGCGATGACGAGGTTGGCGATTTGGTCTTTGGCGATGGTGCCTTGGTTGGTGAGGTTGAGGATGTTGGCGGGGTTGGTGGTGAGCATGGCGAGCGCGTCGGCTTGGGGGAGTCCTTTTTCGATCGCGGTGTGGAGGTTGTCCCAGAACTTTTCGCCGTCGCGGAGTTTGGAGGTGGTCAGGGCGACATCGAGCCCGGAGTTATGGAGCCAGCGGGCGTTGGCGGGGGCGCGTTCGTGGTGTTGGAGGGTGGCGAGATCGACCGAGTCGGCGGCGCCGACGGAGAAGACATCGGGGGTTTCGGGGAAGGTGAGCGGGACGATGACGGGGTAGCCCATGTCTTTGAAGGCTGACAATCGGCGGTGGGCGGTGCCGTTGTCGATGATGACGAGGTTCTTTTGGTCGAACTCGTTGGCGATTTTGTCAGCGAGGAGTGCTTCGAGTTCTTGGTTGGTTTCGTAGAAGAGGGTGGTTGTGTTTGGGTTGATCTGATCGAGACACGAGGTGTCGGTGTGGTTGGTCAGTGCGCGGTGCTGGGCGTCGATGAATGTTTGGCGCATGATGGCGACGACGCCCATGTGGGAGTTTGGGTAGGCTCGATCGGGCCAGGTGCCTCGATCGAAGCCCATCATTTGGCCGGCGTGTGCTTGGTAGGTTGGAGGCGTGCCCATGGACGGATCGGGGAAAGATTCGGCAGCGGAGACGATGGCGGACCAGCCTCGGAAGATGCCGGCGTCGGGGGCGATCATCGCGGTGGTGAATCCCATCTTGCGGAGGTTCTTGGCCGCGTCGGCGGGGAGCCCGATGTTGAGGGCGTCTTGTTGGGGGGTGACGAGCGCGTTCCAGTGGGTGCCGGGGGCGTTGGCGGGGATCTCCGGGGGATCGACTTCGATGTAGGGGTCGATGAACCCGGCGTAGATGTGGGTGTCGTTGGAGAGGTTGTGGACTTGGTAGCCTTCGGTGTTCAGATCGGCACGGGCAGCTTCGATGATGTTGGTGATGCGGCCGTTTTCGATGTAGATGGCCGAGAGGATTTCAGAGTCCAATGTCTCGGTTGGGGAGAGGTGGATGGTGCCGCCGAGGAGGAGGTGGCGTGAGGGGGGGGCGGCGCGCATGCCGTTGGGTCTTGGGGCGAGGGGGTCTGGGGAACCGGCGAGGGCGATGGTGGATGCGAGGATGGCGAAGAGGGTGGGGGTATATTTCATTGATCGAGACTCCTTGGGGGGTAGATGGTACCGGGAGGTGGGGTTGAGGTGGCGGGAATTGTGGTGAAGTGGAGGGAAAATGGGCAACAGGCAACAGGCAACAGGCAACAGGCAATGGGCAATGGGCGGAAAGGGAGGGAAGAGCAGCAAAGCTGCAAAGACGAGGAAGGGGATATTTTCTTGCTCCTCCCTGCGCCCCGCGGGGAGGTGGCCGCGTCTTCGCGGTCGGAGGGGTGTCTTGAGAGTATGGGGGATTTGGAAAGAAAGAAGAGAAGACACCCCTCCGTCTCGCTTTGCTCGACACCTCCCCGCGGGGCGCAGGGAGGAGCAAGAGGAAGAGGCTCTCCGCCTGCAAGCCTGGGGGAGGCGATAAAGGCGATAAAGGAGGCTTTGGTGGGGCTAGGATTTGGAGAAGACACAGGCGGGACGCCTGTGCTACGCGAAGAGAGAGAAGAAACGGGCTAGAAGCCCGTTCTACCGGATTCGTATGAAAGGTGCTTTGATGGCGATTGATCTTGTGACGGGCAATGCGGTGATTGGGCAGTCTGGGGGGCCTACGGCGGTGATTAATGAATCGCTCGTCGGGGTGATCGAAGGGTTGCGCCGGCGCGGTGCGGGGAATCCGGGGAACCCGATCAAGAAGATTCTGGGGATGAGGCATGGCGTGACGGGATTGACCGAGGGGGATCTGTATGATCTGACGGATTATCCCAACGATCGGCTTCAAGTGCTCGCCCAGACACCGAGCGCGGGGCTGGGCTCGACGCGCGACAAGCCCGATGCGGCGTACTGCGAGCGGGTGCTCGAAGCGTGCAAGGAACACGATATCCGGTACTTCTTTTATATCGGCGGGAATGATTCGAGCGACACCTGCCGAATTGTCAATGAGATGGCCAACGAGACGGGGTATGAACTCCGGTGTTTTCATATTCCCAAGACGGTGGATAATGATCTAGTCATCAATGACCACACGCCGGGGTTTCCCAGTGCGGCTCGGTTCGTCGCCAAAGCATGTATGGCGGATTTCTTGGACAATATCTCGTTGCCCGGGATCAAGATCAATGTCATCATGGGTCGCCACGCGGGGTTCTTGACAGCCGCTTCGGCGTTGGCTCGGCGAGACGATCGGTATGCTCATGAGGGCGGTTCGACGGACGGGCCTCAGTTGATTTATTTGCCTGAGGTGCCGTTTGAAACGGATCGGTTTGTCGAGGATGTGGCCAAGTTGTATGACAAGCGCCAGCGGGTACATATCGCGGTGTCGGAGGGGATCGCCGACAAGCACGGCAACTCGATTGGGGGGATGTTGATTAAGAATGCCCAGACCGATGCGCATGGCAATGTGCAGCTCTCAGGCTCGGGCGCGCTCGGCGATGCGCTCTCGGATTTGTTGAAGGAAAAACTCAAACCCGTCGGCGGCAAGGCGGTGCGGGTGCGGGCGGATACCTTTGGGTATGTGCAGCGGTGTTTCCCGGATCAGTCGCATGTGGATCAGAAGGAAGCACGCGGGGTTGGTCGGTTTGCTGCCAAACTCGCGACGAGCGGGGATCTTGATGGGTCGGTGGCGATTATCCGCACGAGCCCGATCGGAGTGAGCCAGCCTTATGCGGCGCGGTTCGAGCGGATTGAGCTCAGTGATGTGGCCGCCAAGACGAAACATATGCCGGCGGAGTTTATCGAGGGGCATAATAATGTGAGCCAGAAGTTCCTGGATTATTGCAGGCCTTTGGTTGGGGAGTTGCCGTTGTATGAGCGGATTTGATTATTGCTCACAGCCGAGTGCAACCTGATACGCCTGCACCCGGCAAGTGAAGACACCCGCAGCGACGGCGGGGTCTTGGGCGGCGATTGAGATCGCGTCGTCTTTGGTGGGGGCGGTGAAGATCATGATGCCGATGTGGGGTGGTTCTTGGGTGCGCCCGGCGAGGAGCAGGGAGCCTCGGGCGAGCAGGCGTTGGGCGTGGGCGAAATGGTCGGCGATGGCTTTGGATTCTTGATCGGTGGGGGCATCGGGCATCTCGGGGCGGGTTGGTTCGAGGAAGCAGATGAACTGAGGCATGGGGGGCTCCTGACTCTGTGAGTATACGAAAAAACCCGCGCGGGTGTTCGGGCGGGTTTGGGGTGGTGAGCGTTGAAGAGAAGAGAAGACACAGGCGGGACGCCTGTGCTACGGGGGGATTTAGTCTCGGGTGTAGGTGATGGTGGCGGAGTTGAACCATGAGCCGTCGGGCATTTGGTCGTAGAACTTGTCGGTGACGGTGTTCTCGTCGATCTTTGTGGAGACGATTTTCATCGGGTTGTCGCCCATGGGTGTGGTGGCGATGCCGGTGAGGGTCAGGGTGCCGTTTTCGTCCATGTCGCCGGTGGTGGAGGTGATTTTGGTGGACATGGTGTCCATCCATGTGGAGATGTATTGTTCATGGGCGATGTCGTAGCCGGTGTATCCGATGCCTTGGAATGGTTGTCCCATGAAGTCCATGTTGAAGTCTGATTTGATGTATCGCCCGCCGAGGACCCACTTGACGCTCATGGTGCCCTCGCCGATTGCCGGTGGCTGGGATGGGTCCATGATGAATGATGTTTTCGCGGTCCAGTTGCCGACGAATGCGCTCAATGCCTGGTGATGCTCGTTGGGTGTCGCGAGTTTGGCCATGGCGGCCATCATGTCCATGTCTGCCGGATCGGTTTCGGGTTGTGCCATCGAGTTCATGTCGTGATCTTTGTGCTGATCGTGGTCTGGGCCGGTGGCGATGAGGAAGGCGAGCGAGGCGGTGACGAGTGAGCCGGCGGTGAAGGCGAAGAGTGTTTTGGTGTTCATTGTTTTCTCCTGTGTGTAGAGGGGTGTGTTCCAGCGGGTTGTGCCGATGGTGTTTGGGTAGTTTCTCATGGGACAGGACAAAAGTCACGGGAAATTATCAGAGGGGCGAAAAAAACCGAATATATTGTCGTAATTTTGGAATATATCCTGTTGAACTGGTAGGAGGATTGTGATAAAGTATGTACAATTTGGAGTGAGAAGCGGATGAAAAAAGGTTGGCTAATTTTTACGATATTCGGTGTGTTTTCTGGCGTTCTGTATGCAGACGGATTGCTGTGTGAATACAGGGGTTATGTTGGCTTTGTGAACACCAATCAGGATGTTCGGGATGTGGTGTTTAATGACACTTTCGCTTATTTAGCCGTGGCAGACGGCGGAATCTTGGTCATTGACATTCAATGCCCAGAGTCACCCGAACAAGTCGGCGTCTTTGCCAGCGAGTGGGATGCGGTGGGGCTCTTTCTCCAAGGGGCGGTGCTCACCATCGCTTGTGGAAATGACGGGGTCGTGATATACGATGTTGCCGATCCACTCAACCCAGTATTACTTGGTCGGCATGACACGGGCGGGGCAGTCAATGTTGTTGTACAGGACGGGATCGCTTTTATTGCAGATAGTTTCTTTGGAATGAAGATCGTTGATGTTTCCGATCCGGCTCTGAGTGTTGAACTGGCTTCTGTTTTAGTCGGCCGAGTGGAAGATGTGGTTGTGAGTGGTGATCTGGTTTATGTGGCTTCTTGGGGAGCCGGGCTCGCGGTGTACGATGTGAGCGATTTGGCTTCACCTGTTCGATTGTCCCGGTATTTAACAAATGGAAGTGCCATCGGGTTGGCGGTGGTCAATGACATTGCTTATGTAGCGGTGAATGAGTCTGGCCTTGAGACTATTGATGTTTCAAACCCGAAATCGATGGTTCACTTGGGGCAGGTCGATACCGATGGTTTTGCTACGGATTTGGTTGTCCGAGATTCGACTGTGTACCTCGCTGATGCCTATGGTGGTTTGAAAGCAATTGATGTGAGCGATCCTGTGAATCCTGCGGTTGTAAGCGCCTATCAAACTCCAGGCCGGTCGTATGAAATCGCGATTTTCGACGGTTTGATCTCCATTGTATGTGGGGATTCTGGAATGCACATCCTTGAAGATTTTGAAGGGGATGGAGCGGGGGCGATGGCGAATAACTATCAACTTTCATTCGGTGCCAGTGTGCTCGTGCATGAGGATGGAAAGTTGTATGCGTCAGTGGCGACGGGGATCGCTATTTTCGATGTGTCGGATCCAAGTACGCCTGTGTTGTTGGGAGAGTTAAATCTTTCGGCATCGGGGGCGGGCATGTATCTCCAGGATAATCGGTTGTATATCGTGGCTGGATATGATGGGCTTTTTGTGATCGATGTGTCAGTTCCGTCCGCACCGTTGTTGCTCGGGTCGATCAAGGATGTGTTGTACTATAATACCTGCGTATTTGTTGAACAGCCTTTTGCGTATCTTGGCGATGATGCGGGCATGGTTCGGGTGGTTGATGTGACTGACCCATCTGCGATGCAGGTGGTTGGAGAGATTGACACCTATGGTTCTCCTGAGACGATTCAGATTGTCGATTCAATCATGTATGTCGGCGAGAACCGCTTTGAACGCGGGCTTGAAATATTCGATGTTTCAGATCCTCTTCGCTCAGTGTATATGTCTTCGATATCGACTCCGCATTGGGTTGGCGGGATCGAGTATGATCAAGGGTATTTATACATGGCTACTGGAAGTGGCGGGCTAGTCGTTGCTGATGTGTCTGATCCATTTCAGCCCACTATTTTGAGTCGATTTGATACACTTTTTAGCGCAATTGACCTAGACTATCATTACGGAAAAGTATTTTTGCTCGACACCTATGCGGGGTTAGTAGTGTTTGATGTGTCAGATCCGCAAAATCCTGTGTGGAAGGGAGCGCAAGCCACCGCCGGCTCGCCTCAGGCACTCGTGGTCCTTGACGATATCGCATTGGTGAGTGATCGGTTTCAGTTCCCTTCTCTTGAGGCAGGGATAAAGATCATTAATGTTCATGATTGTGATCTTTGTGCAGCAGATTACACACACGATGGACGAGTAAATTTCTTTGATTTGTCGGCATATCTGCAACTCTTCGCAGCACAAGATCCAGTTGCCGATTTAACTGGTGATGAGCGATGGAACTTCTTTGATATCTCGATATTCTTGCAAGACTTCGCGGCAGGGTGTCCCTGATAGAGATCAGTCTTCGATCTTCACCCGTTCGGAAATCGTCAAGCCAAATGATTCGAGGTGGGGATAGGCGGCGTCGGAGTTGGTGATGAGTTTCAAGTGTGACAAGCCCAAGCCGCGGAGGATTTGGGAGCCGGTGCCGTACTCGATCATGGTGGGGGAGACGGATTGCACGGGTTTGTCAGCGTTGTCTTGATCGACGGGGCGCGAGAGCATCTGGGAGAGGGCGTCGCCGATGCCGTGGGGGCGAAGATACACGATGGCGCCGCGTCCGGCGTCTTGGATCATCTGCATGGAGTGTTGAAGTGTGTCGCCGGAGGAACAATCGGTACCGCCGGAGGTTGTGGTGCCTTGTTCGTGGAAGATGTCGCCGAGGAGATCGCGTTTGTGGACGCGGATGAGGGTGGGTTCGTCGTTGGCGATGGGGTTGTGGTATTCGTCGAGTTGGCCGACATCGCCGACGGTGAGTGCGAGGTGAGGCATGGGGTCGACGAGTGATTTGAACGCGATCAGGTTGAACTCGCCTTGAGGCGTTTGGATCTTTGTGCCGCTGATCGGGTCCATGCGTTCGATGATCGAGGATTGGGAGAGGCGATGCTCGATGATCTGTTTGACACTGCACATTTTGATGCCGTGCTCTTTGCAGAGTTTGATGAGGTCTGGGACTCTTGCCATCTCGCCATCGTCGCGCATGATCTCGATGATGACGGCACTGGGGTTCAAGCCGGCGAGTCGGCAGAGATCGAGCGAGCCTTCGGTTTGACCGATGCGGACGAGTACGCCGCCGTCGCGTGAGCGGAGTGGGTTGATGTGTCCGGGGCGGACGAAGTCGGAGGCGTCGGTGTTGGGGTCGATGGCGAGTTGAATCGTTTTGGCGCGTTCTTGGGCGCTGACGCCGGTGGTGAGCCCGTGCTTTGGGTGCCCGTCGATGGCGACGGTGAAGGGGGTGGCGCGGACGGAGGTGTTGACGATGGACTGAGGCGTGAGTTCGAGCCGATCGCAGTCGGCTTCGGTCAGCGAGAGGCACATGTACCCGCGCGCGACGGAGAGCATAAACGCGACGGCTTTGGGCGTGACGAACTGAGCCGGGAGGACGAAGTCGCCTTCATTCTCGCGGTCCTCGTCATCGGTGAGGATGACCATCTTGCCATCGCGGAGCTCTTCGAGGATTTCCTCGATGGTGGCGAAGGGGGAGGATTGGGTTGCGGGGTCTTTTGTGGTTGGCATGGGGGATGGTAGAACGGGGGGAGGGGTGTGACAAAATTGTTGCAGTAGTATGAGGAGATTGTTGGTATACTGACAGCATGATTACCACCATACTTAGCGTTTCATCCGTTATCACTGCCTGTTTAATTCTTGAGCCGGGGGATCAGAGGAATTTGCAGCTACAACCAGATCAGGACTGGTATACAGCGGGTTTGCTCGCGATGGCAGATGAGAAAGATCTTGTAGTAACGGGTTATTCTAGAGAGCATTGGATTGTGTTTGATTGGACATGGAACCTAGAGGGGGATAGCGGGTCGCTATTGGACCGATATCAGGCGAGTCAACAGCATGTAGAAGATCTGAGGTCGATCATCGATGCGACGGATCATTCCAGCCATCCGCTACCAGAAGGGCAGTTATCGAGGGTTCAGTCCGCACTCGCAGATTTAGATATTGATGATGATGGCAAGTTCGATCTTCGGGTGTGGATCAAGAATGGAATCGAGATCATTGAAGTGCCTGATGTGACGGTCGACGGCAACTCGATGGTCTGGGGGTTTTCGCATTATGATTCTCGAATCAATATTGAATACACATCAGGCGGTCAATTGAATGGCGAGTGGATCAAGCAACGAGGTGCCGATCAAAGCAAAATGGTGTTCAAATCGCTTCAAGATCAACGCGGCGTGTTCTATCAAGATTTTGTTATTGGGCAAGACCATAGGGTGTTTGGAAGAGTTGATCGTGAAGAATGCACGGTAGAGAAGTCCAAATGGAGCGTCGAGTTTGAGCAATCTGGCAAAGCTGTCGCAAATTTTGAGATGTTCTTCCCCAAGGCAAAGCCCAATGTCCAGACAGATTCGCCATTCCGGTTTTTTACACCCTACGCAGGACTAATGGGGGGCACATTTCTTACGCCAACAGGTGATTTTCGATATTTGTCTGGAACGCTGTCTGGTGTCCATGACAATTTTTGTGGGGTTGGGTCGCCTCCGAACTTGAAGTTTCAACTTTCTACATTTGATGGCGCTCACGCATTTTTGTTCGAAGCGAGCCTGCAAGAAGGCGGCTCGCTCAAGGGCGACTTTTACTCCGGCAACTGGCATCACGAGACATGGGCAGCCGTGCGCGATGAGAATGCGACGCTCCCCGATGCGTTCGAGCAAACGAAGGTGAGCGATGAGGCGGCGCTCGCCGAGGCGGTGTTCAAGGATTTGGAGGGCACGCCGAGGCGGGTGTTGGATGTGCTTGATGAATCGGGATCGAAGGCACGGATCATCGAAATCTTCGGGACATGGTGCCCGAACTGCTCCGACGCTGGGCGGGAGTTGGTGTCACTCAAGGAGAAGTATGGCGATGATCTGGGGATCGTGGGGCTGGCCTTTGAGATCACCGAGGACTTCGAGCGATCGGCCCAGCAGGTGCGTCGCCATCATGAGCACATCGGGACGAGCTGGCCGATCTTGGTGGCGGGGTTGAGTGATAAGGATGAAGCGACGAAATCGCTGGGGTTCTTGGATCAGGTGCGATCGTATCCAACGCTGGTGTTTCTCAACGAAGCGAACGAGGTGCAGGCGGTGTATTCTGGGTTTAGTGGGCCGGCGACTGGGGAGGCGTATACGCAGCAACGCGCTCGGTTTGAAGGGTTGATCGAGGGGATGGTTGGGGAGTGAGTAGAGAATAAGGAAGACACGGCTTGCCGAAGACGGTCAAGCCGTGGCACCCGCTCTGGGGGGGGAGTGATTGAATCAGTCGCGCCATTTGTCTTTGACGACGCCGTACTCGAACTGGACATGGGCGGATTCGTCGATTTCTTTGTTGCTTGAGCCGTTGAAGATGAGGAAGAGGTGCCCGGAGTCGGATTCTTTGCGGGTCCAGTTCCAGGTCCATGTTTCGGTGCCGTCGTCGTTGGTGGTGCGTTCGGTGGGCTCGCCGAGGGTCTGGAGGACATCGTCGGTGGTCGAGCTGTGTTTTTTGATCCGTGAGAGATCCGAAGGCTGGACATAGGCGCCGTGGATTTTGGTCGAGGAATGATGCCCCGCCAGGCACCCGGTCAGGGCGAGCGGGGAGATCAGCACAAGGGCGAGGGCGGCGAGGATGGCGGTGGTGTGGTTCATGGCAGAGTTCCTTTGGGGGCGTTGGTTTCGTGAATGATAGTATTCGGAAACTCACCGCCTGGATTTTGGATTCCTGACCGCTTTGGAGTCCATCGTTGCACTACGATTGGTCCATGAGCACGCAACCCAAGACTTATCAAGCATTTCAGGACTTTCGCACGGATTTGAATGAGCGGATTTTGAGCCGAGGGACGAAGATTACCAAGCGGTTCTTCACGCTCGATACCAAGTGTTATGAAGCGGGGCATCTTGATGCCAAGACCAAGGAGTTGCTGGGGTTATCCGCGTCGATGGTGCTGCGGTGCGATGATTGCATCGCGTATCACATCGACCAGAGCATCCAAGCCGGGGCAAGCGATGAGGAGTTGTTCGAGACTTTCGATATCGCCTTGATCGTCGGCGGGTCGATTGTGATCCCGCATCTTCGCCGGGCGGTGGCGTTTGTGGATGAATGCCGGGCGCAGCGGGGGAGTGCGGATGAATCCTGAAACGGTGAAACTCAAGGATGGGCGATCGGTGCTGATCCGATCGGCACAACGCGGCGACGGCGCAAGGGTACACGCGTATATGCTGACGCTCGGGGATTCGACGCCGTATATTCTGACCTTTCCGGGCGATATGCGTCCGGTGGAGCACTATGAAACCACCGAGAAGATTACTGATGGCAAATTTTACTCGCTCTTAGCAATTGATTCAGAGAACGATATCATTGTCGGCAGCACCTCGTTTAGCTTTGGTACCCGCGTCAAGCTGGCCCACACCGCTGGGCTCGGCACCGGGGTTTTGCCCGATTGGCAAGGCGTTGGGCTCGGATCGTGGATGCTCGATCGGGCGATCAGCGATATGCGAACCAACCCAAAGATCCATCGGCTCGAACTCACCGTGATGGACGGCAACGACATCGCCCAGCGGATGTACGAGCGGGCGGGGTTCAAGATCGAAGGGCGCAAAGACCGCTCAATCCGTCAGCCCGACGGGTCGTACGCTGATGAGATTTTAATGGGGATGTGGATCGGGGAGTGATCGTTCTTACGGGCAGCCTTTGTTGAATGCAGCAAGGAATGCACTGATATCAAAGAAGTTGAAGTCGCCATCTGGTACGAAGTCGGCGATGGGGTCTTGTGCGTTGAATGCGTTGAGGAAGAAGGAGATATCAAAGAAGTTGAGGGAGCCGTCGGCGTCGAGGTCCGCTTGGCATGTGATGCAATCGGCGATGTTGATTGTCCACAACCCCTCAGCATATGCAGCGAAAGAGGCTGCAAAGACGGTGCCGCCGGAGATTGTTGGTTGAAAAAATGGTGATGGGGATCGGGAGCCCGCGATCCAAGAAATATCGGTGGGGTCGGAGATGTCGTAGAGGTGGATCCCGTATCCGCTGGTCACGAGCCGTCCGTTCGAGACATCCATATAGTTCGGTTCGGAAGCGATTCTCTTTGAAGAGACGAGATTGATGTTGTACGGATCGCTGATATCGATGCTGTAGAGCTGGCTGTCGTCCGAGTTGATGATTGCGATATCGCCGATGAGTTCGATTTCGGTCGTGAACTCGGCGAACCCTGGAGCGTCGTAGATGTCGGCGGTTAATGGATTGGTTGGGTCGGTGGCGTCGATGGTGACGAGTGAGGAGTAGCCGCCCGCGCAGTAGATGATGTTTCCTCTGACGATGAGTTCTCCGAGATACTCAGGGCCCGAGTGGATGCTCAGTAGCATTGGGTTCGCGGGGTCGGTGATGTCATAGAGGGCGATGAATCCGGGTTCAAGCGTACTCGTTGCCAAGAGGTTGCCGTCAGTAGCGATGTGAACAGCGCTGGTATCGGTGACTGTTGTGATGAGCGCAGGATTATCGGGATTGGAAAGATCGAAGACATCGAAACCATCGCCGTGGGACACGAATGCGTAGTTGCTTTGGATTTCGATATCGAAGGCACTGCCGGTGGTGGTTTGCGATGATAACAGGATCGGGGCGTAGGGTTGTGTGATATCGTACACCTGAAGCCCGGCATCACCAGTAGCAAGGAAGCACTGGTTCCCGACGATCGCAGCCTTGCGGGCCATGCCGCCCGTTGGGGTGAGTGTTTGAGTTGGGTCAGGCCCGATGGTCGAGGCGGTGTCGAGGATGCTTATTTTCTGGTACTCTGCAAGCACAAGCTGATCACTATTGGGGGCGATGTAGTTGAGTGAAAACTGCCCGATTGTTGAGCCAAGATAGATGAGATTTGTTGGATCGCTGATATCGATCGTGCGGAAACTGTTGCTGCCGTCACGAACAAATGCGCGTGTCCCTTGAACAAAGATGCTCGAAGGGGAGCCAGCGATTTCGAGTGAACCAAGAGTCATCGGGGTTGCAGGATCGGTATAGTCTGTGACGAGTAATCGGTCGGCGTTTTCGCTAAGGTACACAAGGTCATCCACGACGCGCATGCCGCTAAAGTATTCAGATGATATCAGTGTAGAAACAAGAGCGGGGCTGGTCGGATCGGTCAGGTCGTAGGTGAGAATGTCACCCGAGCGGATGAAAAGATGCCCCAGCGTTGCTTGAAGGTCCAAGATGGGCGTGCCCATGTCGAAGGTGTTGACCAGCACCGGGGTTGCTGGCGATGAGATATTGTAGATATACAACATATTTCCGGTATTGTTGTACACATGATTTCCCGAGAAGTAGGCGTAGTTGCCGGCGAACGCCATGTGGGCGTGCGAACTCGGGGCGGGGATCGTGCCCATGAGTTGTGGGTTAGCGGGGTCCTGTACACTGATGACTGAAAGCTCATTGGGTTGATTGAACGAGTAATAGACAAAGCCGTCGTGGAACGCCTTCCCTCTTGCGTTGTCATTGAGCGAGAATGTTGTCAGCGTGGTGATGCTGGCAGGATCGGAAATATCGAATACACCAAGCCCGCGAGTTCTGATCGCCAGCAGCGTATCAGGATCAAGTATGTCGAGGAGATCGAAGGAATAGGTATCGATGGTGCCGAGCACTTTATCTGCTCCGCAGGCAACGCTCTGGGCGAGTGCATTGGAGTTGATGCCCCCAAGGGGTATCAGTGAGGCAATAGTTGCGATGATTTTGAGATGGCACATAAAATCATGCTAACTGATTTGAGTATTCATTGCAAGATTGAAGAAGTTGAAACAATAAAAAAAACCGGCGGGGGCCGGGTCTTTGTGTGATATAGCGGTTTTCGTGGGCTTTTTACGCCGGGTCGGCGGCGAGGTTGCGGACGGAGGCTTCGCGGTGGATGCGGCTCGCTGAGGCTTTGGCTTGTTCCTTGGCGATGGTTTCTGCTTCAAGGAAGTCTTCGCCGAAGCGGAAGAGCCTGAACGAGTTGCCGATGACGAAGACATCGGGCACGAAGTGGAAGAAGGCGGCGAACCCGACGCCGATGCTTGCCCCGCCGATGGCTTGGAAGCTGCCGGTGGCGGCGAGGGTCAAGCCGACGATGGCGGCGAGGATCGAGAAGACGATGTTCTGCGTCACAATCACGCGCGATCGGCGGGCGAGTTCCATCAGGAACGGCAAGCGGTTGAGTTCGTCGGTCATCAGCGCGACGCCCGCGGAGTTGGCGGCGATATCTGAGCCGCTGAGCCCCATCGCCACGCCGACATCTGCTTCGGCCAGTGCTGGGCCGTCGTTGATGCCGTCGCCGACCATCATCACGCGGTATCCGTCGTTGGTGAGTTGCTTGATGAGTTGATGTTTCTCTTCGGGGAGGCATTCGGCTTCGACTGCATCGACGCCGGTGACTGCGCCGACGCGTTTGGCAACGCTCAGGCGATCGCCGGTGAAGATGGCGATCATGCGGACATTGAGTTCACGCATACGATCGACAATTGATTTGGAGTTGGGGCGGATTTTGTCTTCGAGCCCGACCGCTCCGAGGTACTTGCCGTCGACGATGACATGCACGCCCGACATGCCTTCGATGCGTTTTTCGACCGTGTCGATGGCTTCGGAGGCTGGAGGGATGAGTCCGCGGATCCAGGTGCCCCGCCCGGCAGCGATTTTGCCCAGCGAGGTCTTGGCGTGGACGCCCGCGCCGTGGATTTCCTCGAACTGCCCTTCGGTGTCGATGGTGATTTTGGCCTGCTCGGCGGTGCGGAGGATCGAGAGCCCGAGCGGGTGGTTGCTGCTCGCTTCGGCAAAGGCAGCGGCTTTGAGCAGGGTGGCGCCATCAACGCCTTCGGCCGGGGCCAGACGGGAGACTTCAAACCGCCCGGTGGTGAGTGTGCCGGTCTTGTCCATGACCACGGCGTCGATATTGGCTGAGGCTTCGAGGTATTCGGTTCGCTTAATCATCACACCCAATCGGGCAGCCGCTGCGAAGGCGGCGACCATTGCTGAGGGCGAGGAGAGGAGCAAAGCGGTGGGGCAGGTGACGACGAGCACGGTGACGGCCCGCAGGGCTGCCGAATCTCGGATGTCTTTCACCTCGCTCTGAGAGACGAGGAAGTACACGATCACCGCGACCGAGAGGGCGACGGGGACATAGAACTTGGCGACCTGCTCGATGAGCATCTGGCGCTGGGTTTTCGTGGATTCGGCTTCACGGATCAGGTTCGAGACCTTCCCGATGGTGGTCTCTTCGCCGATCTGCGTCACTTCGATGTCGATTGCGCCGGTGAGGTTGGTGGTGCCTGCGTAGACATCCGAGCCCTTCTGGACCTCGACGGGCATGGCTTCGCCGGTGAGTGAGGCCTGGTTGATGGTGGATTCGCCGGTGATGATTTTGCCATCGACGGGGAGGTTTTCGCCGGGTCTGATGCGGACGCGCTGTCCGACTTGGACCTCGCCGACGGGGATGATTTTTTCGACGCCTTCGATGACGATGCGGGCGATGTCGGGGGTGAGTGACACAAGTTGTTCGATGGCTCGTTTGGCGCCGTCGGCGGTGCGGAGGACGACCTGGTCGGCGACGAGGAGGATGAAGGCGAGGAAGGCAGCGGTACCAAACTTGCCCACCGCCATCGAAGCGAGGATCGCTAGGGCGGCAAGGGAGGATGAGGAGACATGTTTGCGGAGGATTTCGAGCCCGGCTGCCTTGAAGAGCGGGGCCCCGAGCATCAACGCTGAGAGCACGGCGGGGAGCGTGGCGACGAGATCGTTGGTTCTGCCGCTGAGGTGGGCGATCCATGAGACGATGGCGAGCACGCCACCGATGAGGTAGAGGAAGATCCACCCGTTGTTCTCGTCGATGACTTGGTGATGGGAACAGCAATCGATCCCGCCATGGGTCGGGGCCGAATCATGCGAATGGGTGTGTGTATCGCTCATGGGGTAAATCGCTTTGAAAATGATGAAAAGGGGGCGAGTTGGTTGGCTAGCCGATGGCTTCTACAATAGGGATGCGGGCACTGGATATCCTCTGAGGGAATGAATCCGTGCCTTTGCGATACGCACTTCCGGGGTGTTGGGTTCACTCTTTGGTTCGGGACTGGAATCTTCTATGGCACACACACGGACAAATACCAACCAGAGCAACGGTTTGCCCAAGGTCTGCATCCTGGGCATCGGGCAGATGGGGCTGGTGTGTGCTGGGGCGTTGACGAATCCTGATCCAAACGGTTCGGGGGCTTGTGCTCGGGCACAGGTGATGATGTGGGGCTACGACACCGATGAAAACGGGAGGCTCGCCCAGATGCGCAAATCTGACCGATTGCCCGGGTTTGAACTCCCGGGGTGCGTGCGCATCGCGCTGAGCGACACCGAGGCCTTGGAAGGGGCGGACATCATTGTCAATGCCATCCCGGTGCAGTTTATCCGAAGCGTGTGGGAACGATTGCGCGAGCATGTGCCCGCGGACGCATCGGTGATTTCGGTCGCCAAAGGCATCGAGAACGACACGCTGATGCGCCCGACGCAGATCATTGCCGATGTGCTCAAAGATCATCCCGACGCCAAGCCCCGCGCGATGGGGTGCATGAGCGGCCCAGCGATCGCGACCGAGCTGGCGATCTGCCTGCCCGCGACGATGGCGGCCGCTTCGGACTATCCAGGGTTCGCCCAGACGATCCAAGAACTCTTCTCGACGAGCTGGCTTCGGATTTATACGAACCCGGATTTGTTGGGTGTCGAGCTTGCTGGGGCGACGAAGAATGTGATCGCGATCGCTGCGGGGATTATCGACGGGTTGGGCGCGGGGGTCAACGCCAAGAGCGCGCTGCTGGCGCGCGGGCTCGCCGAGATCGGCAGACTCGGCAGTGCGATGGGGGCGCAGACAAGCACCTTCTTCGGCGTTGCCGGCGTGGGTGATCTGGCGACGACCTGTTTTAGTCCTGAAGGACGCAACCGATCCTGCGGCGAAGCACTCGGCAAAGGCGCGAAACTCGATCAATATCTCCGCGATTCCATGTCCGTCGTCGAAGGGGTGGCCACCACCGAATCGGTGGTTGATCTGGCCAAGAAATATAAGGTGGATATGCCGATCACCGATGCGGTCTATGCGGTGTTGTTCGAGCATCTCGACCCGGTCGATGCGATTACGATGCTGATGAGCCGGGACTTGCGAGAGGAACAGATCGGGTGAGTCACTCGTTGGCCCATTTTGAATCTGCTGAATACAACGCAGCGATCAAGATAATCGAGGTGCTTGTGGACAACGGGCATCTCGCGTATCTCGCGGGCGGGTGCGTGCGCGATCTTTTGCTCGGCGAAACACCCAAGGATTTCGATGTCGCGACCGATGCCCGCCCCGAGCAGATTGATGCGTATTTTCGCAAAACCGCCTCGGTCGGGGCAGCCTTTGGGGTGATGCTGGTGCGCGACTTCGGCGAGACGATCGAGGTGGCGACATTCCGTTCCGATGGCGTGTATTCCGATGCGCGCAGGCCCGATTCGATCGAGTATTCATCGCCCGAAGAAGATGCCCAGCGCCGGGATTTTACGATCAACGCGCTGTTTGTCGATCCGCTGGCTGACGATGATGCGCACCAGATTATTGACTATGTTGATGGCGTTGTCGATGTGCATGCACGGGTGCTCCGTGCGGTGGGGAATCCTGAAGATCGGCTCAAAGAGGATCACCTGCGCGCTTTGCGCGCGGTGCGGTTCGCTGCCAAGTATGATCTGGCGATCGACGAGCGCACAAGCAAGGCGATCGGTGCTCACGCCCGCGAGCTCACCGGCGTCTCGATCGAACGCATCGGCGAAGAGATTCGACGCATGCTCAATCACCCATCGCGGGCCCGGGCGTGTGTGCTGATTGACGAACTCGATCTCGATGACGCGATCTTTGGTGATGAACGCGCATTTGCCCCGGCGGTCATGAATGCGCTGCCCGAATCGGTGTCCTACCCCTGTGCACTCGCGGCTCTCGCGATCGGGCGCGGGCATCGCGTTGGTGATGATGTGCAGATGATTTCAGCGAAGTACCGCCGATCACTCGACCTCTCGAACACCGATCATGCCGGCTTTCGTTCCATTCTTGAATGTGTGCATCGGCTTGTTGCCCAGTGGGGGGATCTGGGCGAGGCATCGCGCAAGCGCCTGATGGGCAGCGCGTCGGCTGGCGAGGCGATGGTGATTCTCCACGCGATCGAGCCCGCCCGAGCATCGACGATCCAAAACGAAGTTGCGCGCCTGGCGGATCGGTTCGGTGGGTTGAACCCTGAGGCTCTGGTCAACGGGGCGGATTTGATCGAACTCGGCATCACGCCCGGGCCTGCATACAAGGCTATTTTGGACGCTTCGTATGATGCGCAGCTCGAAGGGCGGGTGCAATCCAAGGACGAGGCGATCGCGTTTGCCCAGAACTATGCCCAGAACTAAGGCAAGAAGTCGCTCTAAAACACGCATAAGATGAATAGTTCGCGTCTCACACCGAGATGCCCAACTGGAGAATGACCGATGACATCCGCCCCTATGACCGACTTTGTGCCTCAGGTTCTTGACGCGACCAAATGGGAAAATATCGAGCCCTTGCTCAACGCCTTGCTCGAACGAGAAGTGAACTCGAAAGCCGAACTCGAGCAATGGCTCCTCGATCGCTCCGAACTCGAAGCCGCCATCGGTGAATCGGGCGCGAACACCTACATCGACATGACCTGCGATACAAGCGATGAAGCCAAGCAAGGTGCCTACACCTCGTTCATCACCAATGTCGTGCCCAAGGTCAAGCCCATCGGGTTTGAGCTCGACAAAAAGTTCGCAGCCTTGGCCGAGCAGTTTGGGCTCACCACCGGGCACCACACCGTGCTCTTCCGCGATACCAAAGCCGATGTCGATCTCTTCCGCCAGGAGAATGTCGAGATCGAAACTCAGGTCTCCACGCTCGATCAAGGATACGACAAAATCTGCGGCAAGATGACCGTCAACTTCGACGGCGAAGAGCGCACCATGCCCATGATGGGCAAGTACGGCGAATCGGCGGACCGTTCGATCCGTGAATCCGCATGGCGGGCTGTGACGGCTCGGCGGATGGAAGATCAGGAAGACATCAGCGCGATCTACGACCAGATGATCTCCAAACGCGACACCATCGCCAAGAACGCAGGGTTCAACAACTTTGTTGAGTTCGAGTTCAAGTCCAAGCACCGCTTTGACTACACGCCCGAGACTTGCTTTGCGTTTCATGACGCGATCGAGAAACATGTGATGCCCTTCGTCGCCGGGCTCGATGCCCAGCGCAAAGAGCAACTCGGGCTCGACGAGCTCCGCCCGTGGGACTTGGCGGTTGATCCAAAGGGGCAAGACCCGCTCAAGCCATTCAAGGGCGGGGTTGATCTGATTTCCAAATCCCAAAGTGTGTTCGATCGGCTCTCGCCCGAGCTCGCCAAGATGTTCGCCACGATGGGCGACGGCTCGAACACCCAAGGCTCCGCCGACGGGGCGATGCTCGATCTTGATTCGCGCAAGGGCAAGGCTCCCGGCGGGTATCTGTATTTCCGCGATCGGAGTCGGATTCCGTTTATCTTTATGAACGCTGCGGATCAGCATCGTGATGTCGAGACGATGGTGCACGAGGCGGGGCATGCTTTTCACTCGATGTTCTGCACCGGTGAGCCTCTGGTCTGGTATCGGGAATCACCGATCGAGTTCGCCGAGGTGGCGTCGATGACGATGGAGTTGTTGACGATGCCGTACTGGGATGCGTTCTATCCAAGCGAAGCCGACGCGAACCGCGCCCGGCGCAAGCAGCTCGAAGGCTCGATTAGTCTGCTGCCTTGGATCGCGACGATTGATGCGTTCCAGCACTGGGTGTATCAGAACCCAACCCACACCCGCGACGAGCGGGCCGACGCATGGCTCAAACTCGAAGAACGATTCGGGATGCAGGGGCATCGGGTCGGATGGGATGGCATCGAAGAGGAACGCAAGTTCATCTGGCAGCGCCAAGGCCACCTGTTCGGCTCGCCGTTTTACTATGTCGAATATGGCATCGCCCAACTCGGCGCATTGGGCATCTGGCTCATCAGCCTCGAGCAGGGCGAAGAGGCGGCCTTGGCTGCGTACAAGAAGGCCCTGTCACTCGGCGGCAGCGTCACCCTCCCCGAACTCTTCGCCGCGGCTGGTTTGCCGTTTGATTTCGGCGATGAAACCGTCGGGCGACTCGTCAAACGGGTCCAGAGCGAACTCGACAAGCTACCGGAATAAGGGGGGCATGCAATCACCATGAACAGTGGAACCGTGCGCCTCACTTGCTCGTATTGGCTTATTCAGGGCGGTACAATACTTAAACATCAATTGGAGAATGTTATGAAGAAGGTTGTTGGAATTGTCGGGGCTGCAGCGGCGATGTGCGTGTCATGCTCAGCGTATGGCCAAGTTGGAGATTTTTATCTCGCCGATGCCGACGGTGGTATTTATAGTGTGAATGGGCAAACGCTTGAGGCAACGCTTGTTCACACACTTGTTGAAGATGGGCTAGGAGTCAATGAAATCATGTACATGGGGAATGACCAGCTTTTGGTCAATGTCACCGGGGGGATTTTAAGTCTTGATTTGAGCACTGGGAATGAGGAGATTGTTTTCCGAGTGAATGACTACATGCCTCCCGAGTATGGGATTTCCTATAACATGGGGCTTGCACGGGCGGGTGACACAAGTGTCTATTTTTCTGTGATTGGATACCCGTTTGAAGGCGCTGACTATTTTAGTGCAACCTATGATTTTGCAAGCGGAGACTTTGCGATGCTTCCCGAGATCACCCCCGCAGTGGGACTCTATTTCGATCATCAAAATGTGGGGGATGGTCGATACCTGGCTGCCGACTTTGCGGGTGATCGACTGCTCACGATCAACTCAGTAACGGGGGCGACCGAGGAAGTCTTTGATGTTGGATTTGGTGTGGTTTCAATGCTCGAATCCCGGGGGGATTTATATCTCATGGATCGATTTGGTAGCCTGTTTTCGTTCGACCAGCTATCAGGAGAAACCTCGCTCTACGGCGGCATCACAGGATTTACGGGCAATGTCATCGGCGCATCAATCAACACATTCTATGGCGAGATTCCAACACCCGGCGTGCTCTCGCTGCTTGGGTTGGCAACTCTTTCGGCTGCCCGGCGACGAAGAAGATAACGGTTTTGTTATTCAAACGGGTGCAGAGCGAGCTCGAAAAGCTGCCGGAATAAGGGGGCAAGCATCAAGAATGTTGATGAAGCGAGAGGCATTTGCCCTCGCTTTTTTATATTCGATGGCACAATGAGTAGATGGTGTCACAATGAGGATTATGGGACGATTCTATTTTTGTAGAGCGAATGAATCGAAAGGATATTTTATGAAATGGATGAATATTGCTGGCGTTTTTGTTGCCACGATGGGCGTTTCAAGCGTTGCTTGGAGCGGGATTGCTGATTTTTATATCGCGGATGCGGACGGGCAGATTTATTCTGTGAATGGTCAGTCGCTTCAGGCAACTGAGATTTTTCAGATTCAGTCGCAGGGGCTCTCGGGGATCAATGAAATCCTCTTCCTTGAGAACAACAAAATGCTCGCCAATGTCACAGGCAAACTCGTTCAATATGACATGACAACGGGTGTCGAAACTGTAATTTTGGATGTGAATGAAGCTGCTGACGATTTTTCAGCCACTTGGACTTCAGGGCTCGCCCGAACATCGAATGATGAAATATTTTTTACCGCTCGAGTAGCAGGCCAGGGGGGAGCCGATACCGATCAAATTCTTGGGCTCACCTACAACCCGTTTACTGGCTCACTCACGGAGTCTGCGCCGTTGGTTCGTGATCTTAGTTTATACTTTGATCATCAGCAGGTTGGAGAGAACCTGTTTCTCGGGGCAGATTTTGACGGTGGCCGAATCAAGATTATTAACACCCTGACCGGAGAGGACGAAGCCGTCTATGAGGCGGCCTACGGCGCGGTTTCATTCTTCGAGGACGAGGATATCATTTACACAATGTCCAAAGCGGGAAATCTCTACACATTTGACTCGGAAACTGGAGAGTCAGATTTCTACGGTAGAATTACAGGTTTACAAGGCCCGCCTATCGGTGCGTCGAGTTCAACGGTCTTCCGAATCCCTTCGCCGGGATCACTGCCCTTGATGGGGCTTGCGGGCATCGTTGCCGTTCGTCGAAGAAGGCGATGAGTTGAATCAATACGGTATGTATTCATCAACCCGCTCTCATGAGTGGGTTTTTTTATTGCTTCCAAGGGCCGACAATCGCGAGCGTCCATCCAGGGTTCTGGATATTGACAAACAGCGTCGAGCCATCAGGGCTAAAGACCGCGCCGGCGAACTCGGAGTTACTCTTCGCGTTGCGTGCGATGCGATACAACTGCCCCCCCATCGTCACCCCCACCAAGTGCGGCGGCTTGTTCTCATCCTCGCATGCGATGATGTCGCCCCAGGGCGAAAAGGTGATGTTGTCCGCGTGCTCGAGCACGCTCGGGTCCTTGGGTTCGATGAAGAGTTCGAGCAGATCGTGCAACCCGTCGTCGTTGGGGATGATGCGCCAGAGCTGCCCGTGGTAGCCCTTGCCGCCGGTCGTTGCTGCGAAGTAGGCGGAGTCGTTGCCCCACCACATGCCCTCGCCCCGGGCAAACCGGGCAGCCCCGTCGTCAAACCCGCGATAGCGCAGGTCGTCTTTGGGCGACTGAATATCGTCGAGCGGAATCCATTTTACGGCGAGCCTCTGCCCGATCTGGACGCTTTGTTTGTCCCAGTTGCGCGTATCAAAGCTCGGCTGGTCGGCGATGCTCAACGCTTCGAGCTTGCCTCCAGCGTGCAGGTCGTCGGGGTCGTTGGGGACATACCGATAGATGATCCCGTCGTGGCGGTCCTCGGTCATGTAGACGATCCCGGTGCGTGGATCGGTGCAGCAGGCTTCGTGCATGAACCGTCCCATCGCCTTGATCGGCTTGGGCTCGGCGAGGCTCGGCGTGGTCGTCGCGGGGACTTCGAAGACGAACCCATGATCTTGCTCGAAGCGTTTGCCTTTGACGGTCGAGGTCTCTTCGCAGGTGAGCCAACTATTCCTCGGCGTGATCCCCCCGGCGCAGTTGCGCTCGGTGCCGGCGAGCGAGAGCCAATGTTGTTCGAGGGCTTGGGCTTTGGTGTTGTAGATCATCGTGCTCGTGCCCCCACGCGATGGGCGACCGTACCCTTGGTCGTAGATCTTTGAGCGGTCAATGAGATTGAGCGATCCCTTGGCCTTGAATGGTCCTGTGGTTTTGTGCGCGTCTTCGATCTCGTGATTACGGATGATGATCGTGCGGTCTGGGTCGATCGAGCCGTCGTCGTTGATGAACGGGAACGCGCCCATCGCGTCGTGCTTGCCCGGCACACGGAGCCCATCGTCCATCGCCTCGCCGATCTTTGAGAAGATCGAATACGAGAACCCAGCCGGCAGATCAAGGATGCCCTTGGGATCGCGGATCAAGGCTCCAAACCCAATCGAATCATCGCTGCGAATCAACGCATCGAGGAGCCCGGTGGTCGAGCCTCGCGCCAGCGATGCGCTGAGCCCAGCGAACCCCAGGGCGACCGAGGAGGACCGGGCAAGAAAATGTCGGCGTGAGATCGAATCCATAGCAGAGGGTAGGTCACCCGGGCGATTTTTCAGTGCTGGGCTTCCGAAATGCCGACCCGGAGCTGTATAATGGAGATAGATATCCTGAATCATATTCTTTGGAGATTCCCCGATGTCCAAGCCCGGCAAATGGCTGATCTATGCCCAGCACGAGTGCCTCTACCTCACGGGCCCGTGCTATGGCGGCGACCACATCGTCGCCGCGATGAATCTATCAACCTGTCCAAAGTGCAGCCAGCCCTGCGATCTCTTCCACCGCGACACCTGGGCCCGGGTGATTCGGCGAAAGGTGAGTGATCGCGTGTGGTACAACCCGAGCACCTGGGGCAAGTACCACTGGGAATACCGCTCAAAGGGCTTCCTCGAAGACGGCGGGTACAACTACCGCAAGTTCATGCTCAATGCCAAGGAGCCTGAGGAGGCCCGGGCAATGCAATCTTCTACAAAATCGTCCCGCGAAGAAGCACCATCGCCACGATGAAGTAGATCGTCAACCCCGACACATCCATCAGCGTCGCGACCAGAGGCGACGATGAGGCCGCCGGGTCCATGCCGAGCCGATCAAGGATCAATGGGAACATCGAGCCAATGAGCGTGCCCCAGATGACGATGATGAAGACCGCGCCCCCAACCGTCAGGGCGAGGGGCCAGAGGTGGGGGGTGTCGAGCATCGGGGTGATCGACAAGCCCCAGACCACCGCGATGCCCAGCGCTGCGAGTGTGAGCCCCAGGCACAAGCCGGTGAGGAGTTCTTTGCGCATGATCCGCCACCATGCGTTGAGGTGGATATCTTCGACCGCGATCGCGCGGACGAGCAGGCTCGCTGCCTGTGTGCCGGTGTTGCCGCCCGATGCGATAATCATCGGGACAAAGATCGCCAGCACAACCGCTTTGTCGAGTGCTTCATCGAAGAATGCCATGATCGAGATGGTGAAGATCTGGATCAGGAACAACCCGGCGAGCCACCCGCCTCGTTTGCGGTACATCTCGAGGATCGAGGCTGCGGTATAGAGCGAGTCGAGCGCTTCCATGCCGCCGAGTTTTTGCATATCTTCGGTGAACTCTTCCTCGGCGACATCGGCGACATCGTCAGCGGTGACGATCCCGACGAGGAGCCCGAGCGAATCGACCACCGGCAGCGCGGTGCGGTCGTATCGGGCCATCATCCGAACCGCCTCTTCGCGGTCGTCGCTCGCATAGAGCGCGATGAACTCGTCGTCCATCAGATCGGAGACCCTGGCTTGGGGATCAGCCAGGAGGAAATCCCGGATATGGACATCGTCGATGAGTTGTCCTTCGTCGTCGATGACAAAGATCCAGTCCACCGTCTCGGCGTTGCGTCCATATCGGCGGATATGCGTCAGTGCGTGCTCGATGGTCCAATCTTTGCGCAGTCGAACATAATCCGGGGTCATCAATCGCCCTACGGAATCGGCGGGGTAGCCAAGGATCGCTTGTGTCACTTTTCGGTTCTCGGGCGAGAACCGTGCGATCAAAGGCGTCGAGACCTCAACAGGCAGCTCGTCGAGCACCGCTGCCCGGTCGTCTGGGTCCATCGATTCAATCAGCCTGGCCGATTTCTCGGTGCCGAGTTCTTCGAGCAGCGATTCCTGGGCTCCTTGTTCGAGCTGGGCGAAGGTGTCGGCTGCGAGCTCGCGCGGGAGCACCCGAAAAGCAATCACCGCCGATTCGGACCCAAGCGACTCGATCAGGTCCGCGACATCGGCAGGCTCGAGGACACAGAGCGCATCGCGGATTTCACGATATGCCTGCTCATCGATCAGCCTTTGCAGATCGGGTTCGAGGAGATGGGTCATGGAGGTGGGCACGGGGGGATGGTATCAGCCCGATGAGGAGATGCGAATCCGTGATTCGATGTTCTCGGACAATCAAATCAGGGGAATTCCTGTCCAGCCGTCACACGCATCATGCTCACTGAGCCGAGACAGCGCTTTGGGTGATTGGGACAGCGATTCGATTCGATACCTCAACATTGAGCGATATTTCTCAGATGGACCTGAGGAGGGATTGATGATGGAACGCATGTCTAAAGGCTTTACATTGCTTGAGTTGGCCGTTGTGGTGCTGACGATCGGGATTTTGGCGATGATTATCGCCCCTCGATTCGCCAACGCCCATTCGAGCAGCAAGATCACCGCAGCTGCGGAAGATATCAAGAAGATCACCGAAACGATCGAGTATTTCAAAGCCTCGAACGGGTTCTGGCCCCTCGATACCAAAGTGGGTGTGATCCCGCCTGAGGTGAAGCACACACTCAAAAACGACAAGCTCTTCACCACCCCGACCCCCATCGGCGGCATCTACGACTACGAAAACAATAAAAACTACAAAACCGTCAATCTCCGTATCCGAGGCACCAACGCCACGCCCCCGCCGACACTTGTCGATGCCCAGCTCCTCGACGAATACCTCGACGACGGCGTGCTCAACACCGGCAAGTTCCGCACACACGCGACGGGTGGGTATATCTACTACTTCGATAAGCAGAAAAATACGAAGCGACCAGCTCCCTAAAGATGGCGTATAAGTTCAGCCGATCCGCCCCGCTACATCATCAAAGACCCAAACCCCGTCAACCCGACGGGTTCTTTCGTATAAAACGGCTCGCCGGCCTCAGCGCCGATGCGTGAGCCGAAGTATTTCGCGCTTGCTTCGATCCACTCAAGCGCCTTGCGGTTCTTCTCAGGCAGCACGAACTGCGTTTCGTAGGCTTTGATCGATCGCATCTTCTGTTCGAGCGTTCCTGAGATATCGAACACAAACTTCGGGTCCGCCACCCAGCGCAGGTGCGTCGCGTAGTAATAAAACAGCCACTTGGGATACAGCGTCGGGCCGAGTTCTTTTTGCTCGCCGGTCCATGCGTCGATCGGTGCGGGCATATCAATTTTACTCAGCTTGGCATCGAATCGCGCATCTTCGATGCACCGGGTGACGCCTCGATGGTCCGGGTGGGCATCTTCGGGGAAGGTGGTGAAGATGATCTGGGCTTGCCAAGCGCGGATCACCCCGGCGAGCGCATGGCGGTTCTCGATCGTGTGCTCGACGAACCGATTCGGCAGATCCAGCAGCCACCGCTCGACCTTGCCCGTCGCGCCCTCTTTGAGGATTTCGAGGGCATCAGCCGCTTCGCCCTTACGGATTTCGGGCGAGCCCAAAGGCGTGGGCTCGCCGTTGGTGACATCGAGGATCAGGATATCGTGCCCTTGCTGTGCGAGCTTGATGATCGTCCCGCCCATGCCCAGTTCTTGGTCATCGGGGTGTGGGCCGACGATGAGTATGCGTGCCATGTATGTATCCTTTGCGCGTCGATCCGTCCTCGGGAGCATCAACCGATGTGCCCGGGAATCTATTCGGACGGGCTGCGCTCAGTTGTATTTATTTTCGACCACGACAAATCCGTACAAGATGGATTCGTCGCTTTCGACCGTTTCGATCTGGAAGAGCACCACCGGAGCCGGGGTGCGCTGGGCGAAGAACCCGCCCGCGCGGTAGACATCGCCGAACTCGTCGACAAAGTCGCGCAGCTCAAGTTCGACCGTTTCGCCTGCTGCAAATCCGGGGATGGGCAGCGAGTAGCGTTTGTTGAGCCAGACGACCGAAGCCTCGAAGTCGCGGGTGGTGGTGTTGGTGAACTTGAGGAGCGTCACATCGCGGAAGACCTGCACATCGAACACCTCGCCCTGCGTGATGTCCTCGGGGTAAGGCGTGTGAGGCGGCGCGGTGATCTGCTCGTTGAATAACTGGCACCCACTCAATGCGAGCGTCGCCGAGCTCGAAGCAAGGGCACAAACGAGAAGGACAGCGGGTCGGATGGTGGGTTGTTTGATCTTCACCCTCCTATTGTCCCATAGATGAGCGTCCAAAGCAACCAGCCCAGCGATCAACCCTGTGATCTGCCTTGCGATCAAGAAGGCAAGAACGCCACTGATCCCTCCTTCGCCATCGCCCCCGGTGCGCAAGAGATCGACCCCCACGCCGTCGCCAAGGACCTGATCGCCAAGTTCGGGCCCACCGGGATGGATCCGCGGGTGTCCCAACTCATCCCCGGGTTCGACGCCCCGTTTTATCAGGCCGGGCTCGCCGGGTACTCAGACGCTGCGATGCGGATCATCGCCCGCCGTCACGGGTGCCCGATCTGTGTCACCGAAGCCCTCTTGGATCGCACCTTACTCGCTGGTGGCAAAGGGTTTGCCAAAGCCGATCTGGGCGAGATTCACCACAATGTGCCCGGCGGCGTCGAGGACACGCCTTTGATCGGGCAGATCATGGGCAACGACCCTGCAGAGATGGCAGCCGGTGCGATCAAGATGATTGAGCAGGGGAAGCGGTCGGCGAAGGAATACCGCAGGATGGCCGAGGGGGAGGGGGGGGAGGGATTAGGGAATAGGGATCAGGGATTAGGAGAAGAGCGGAAAAAAGCAAGCCCAATCCCTCATCCCCAATCCCTGATCCCTTCCCCTTCCTCTTTCGCTGCCATCGACATCAACCTCGCCTGCCCGGTCAAAAAGATATCCAAAAAATCCCGAGGCGGGCACTGGCTCAAAGAACCCAAAGGCGCCATCGACATCTTGCAGGCTGTCCGCGACGCCCTGCCCGAGTCCATCCCGATGACGGTCAAAATGCGAAGATCATTCGACGACACGCCCGAGATGAAAAAGAACTTCGAGTATCTTTTCGATGCCTGTTATGACATTGGCTGCGCCTGGGTGACGGTGCACGGCAGAACCGTCGAACAAAAATACATGGGCCCGAGCAAGTGGGACCCGCTCAAAGAACTCGTCGATCGCCACCCCGGCCGCCTGATCTTCGGCTCGGGCGACATCTGGGATGTCAACCAAATCTTCCGCATGATCGGCTACACCGGACTCACCGGCGTCTCCGTCGCGCGCGGGTGCATCGGCAATCCGTGGATTTTCAAGCAGGCCAGAGCGATTCTCGCCGGGCAAGAACCCAAGTCGCCGACCATCGCCGAGCAGCGGCAAGTTTTAGAACAACACTTCGAACTCGCCCTCGCCGTCAATGGCCACACCCGCGACCCGGAACTCCTGACGGCTAAGAACATGCGCAAGTTCGGCATCAAGTTCGCGGCCCATCACCCACAGGCCGACGAGGTGAAGAAGCAGTTTATCTATGTGAAGACGCTTGAAGAGTGGCGGGTGGTTCTGGAGCGGTGGTATGTCTGATACGACACATCGAGATTCAGTGAAGGCCAAATCGTTCAGATCGAGTAAAGAACTCGTCGCGTACTGCAAATCGATTGATCAAGGCTGGTTTCGATGCCAGGCCATTGCCATCGGTGCGGCGAAGCTCGATCGCAAACAATGTGAAACTGCATGTCGAGCCGCTGTGAAAGCTGCGCAGACTGAAAGGGACATATTCAGGAGGGTGACACCACTCGCATGGCCTGTTGCTACTCTCGCAGCTGCGGGGTTCGTGCATCAGGCTGAGAAGCTTGCAAACGATGCACTAAAGCAGGCCAAGAGCGTTGTGCCGAGCAATTCCAAGGCGGAAACGCTTGATGTTTTTTATCAACATTTCGGTTTGCTGAATATTGAACTTCGGAAACAGATTTTTTCAGAACTTGTCGGGATGGCTAGCGCAGAGCAAGGGTGGCGTATTGGCCGCAACTGTGCTTGTATTGCCAAAGACCTCGATCGTCTGGGGGAGCGGGTATTCATCGAGAGGCTCATTGATGGATGCAAAAATACCAAGCTCGTGAATCGCATACATCGAGATCGCAAGAGTTAGAAGTTGATCATGAATACTCAATATTGCCATCCACATCCCCGCCGACATGATCGCCCGCAGGCCGACGAGTTGAAGAGGCAGTTTATCTATGTGAAGACGCTCGAAGAGTGGCGGGTTGTATTGGAGCGGTGGTATGGTTAGTTTTACAGTACTTGTCAAATAAACTAGCAGTTCCGATTTTGCTTACAGGGTTCGAAATCACTAATCCGCCTCGTTTATGGACAGTTGGTCCATATTGGAAATGCAGAGTTTCTAGGTCGGTACAGTAGCGTTCTGCCAAGAGACCATATTTGGGATTCGAGTGTTTGTTTTTCTGATCTCTTGGTACACAATGGTTGATGCATATCGGAGTGATTAAACTGCTGGCAATGATGTCAGCAATTTGAAGTCCTGCATGGTTGTCACTATGTCCAAACAGGGGAATGTCTGCCATATTTGGATACGAATCCCCAGAGTTGCCGACCCGCATCGTAAAAATACTATGTGCTACGGCAACATTTGGTTTTTGACTGCGGCTATCCGCGACCACAACTCCCTTTGCGTTATTGAGCAAAAGATATTCTTGGAAGTTCTCGCACAAGGCTTGGACAGAAGAAGTGTAGACGGAATTGCCCTTGAATATGATGCCAGGAGTTTTGATGCAAACTCGTGAAACAATTGCGCAGTTGTGTGATTTTAGTAGGTCGATGGTCTTGTCTATAAAACCAAAGGCGTGCCGTCTTTTTCGGCTACTTGAACGGATTGCGGATCTGATTTCATTGCCTTTAATTTCGATTGTATGCCAATCCCATCTTCGTCCGTGGCTGCATAGTTTTGGATAAAACTGTTTCTTGATATCGACCCATTCATGAGAGATTTGCATGAGGCGAGATTCTGGGATTATGATTCCAGAAATACAGAATGTCGGTTGCATTCTTTTATCGACGAGCGAGAGTGTTCCTGTGTCTCCAGATTCATCTAAGTACATGAAATACATGAAGCAATCGTAGCCAAAAACAACTACGGCCGCATAGCGGCCGTAGGATCTGTTGCCCGGTTTCCCGGTACAACTCGTTTTATGTATAGGTATTATCGTGTATGTGGAGGAAAAGTTCCACTAAATTTTTCTAAATGTTTCGTCTCATATCTACATGAAGGGTGATTGCGGATTCGCAGATACCACATGTAGTGGTTAGTGGGCACAAATAATCAATTGGTGGTGGGGTTGGAAAATGGCAAAAAATCTCAATTTTCAAACTCATGCATCCCCCCTCCCCGCCGACACCATCGCCCTCTGGCACCAAGTCTTCGAGCGACAACGGGCCTTCGCCCTCCATGCCTTCGACCAACTCGACGACGAGCAGTTCTTCGCCATCCTCGCCCCCGGGCTCAACTCATGTGCGATCATCGCCAATCACCTCGCTGGCAATATGCTCAGCCGATGGACGGACTTCCTCACCACCGATGGCGAAAAATCCACCCGCGATCGGGACTCCGAGTTCGAGCATCCCGCCGAGCACACCGCCAGCGAACGGGCCAAGATCATGGCGAGGTTCGATCAAGGCTGGCAAATGCTCTTCGATACCCTCGATGGTTTGAAGCCTCAAGACCTGAGCAAAATCATCACGATTCGGCGTGTCGAGCACACGGTCAACGCCGCCGTCGTCCGCCAGATTGACCACTCCAGTTTCCACATCGGGCAGATCAACATCATCGCCCGCCAACTCGTCGGGACGGACCACTGGCAATGGTTCACCCTCGCCCCGGGCGCGACCAAGGATTTCAATAGGAAACTGATGGGCGACGAATAGTTTTGAGTTCATGTCATCCCATAGCCATCCGATCGGTATGGTTGTGCATGAAATATCATATGAATCATCTCGATCATCGTCGTCAGCCCGTACTGATCCTGCTGGCCATCGTCCCCGCCCTGCTCTCGCTCGGCGGGTGTTTCACCTATCACCGAGCCTCCGGCGAGGCCTCCGCCCCAACGACCCTCACCCCCCTCGCCCCCCTCACCCCCCTCACCCCTGATGCCTGGCCGAGCTTCAACACCGCCCCGCTCGAGCCCCTTGTCGAGACGCCAAAGGTGCTCGAACGATTTCATATCGGAAGCGTCGATCGTCTTCCGCCAAGGTTGGCCAAGATGGGCGACAAGGGGCTCGAGATCATGCGCGACTGGCACACCGATGATCTGCTGATCGATCGGCTTGATGAGCACGGCTTGATCCGTGTCTGGAAAGACCGCCGAAAGGGCTTGCTCAATCCGATTCCAGAGGCAACCGAAAAGAAGCCGAGGAAGTTTGGTCGAAACGCGAGTTACCTCACCGGGCCCGTCGCGTGGTGGGAGAAAGAAAGCGAGCAGATCGAACTCGAAGTCCTCGGCCATCGCCCATTGTCTTCGACGCTCGGCAGCATCTATGGCTTCAAGCCCACCGGCATCGAAGAACAATGGCAACTCGAACACGGGCTCGAGATGGCAGTTCCCGAAGTGATACCCGAAGACCCCGCCGGGCTGATTATCCACATCACCGGGTTGATGGAAACCAAATACGAAGAAGCACTCACCAATCGGCTCAAGGCCCACGGGTACGCTGGGGCGTATATCGAATCGGATATTGACCTTGTCGGCCCCAACGCCCACGCCCGCCGAGTCCGTTCCGCCCAGCGAAAAAAACGCCGAGCGGAGTTGAGAGAGGAACGGGCCGATGAAAATCCTCTCCGTATTCCAGGCGAAGAGCGAGAAATAGATCGCCCATCCCAAGCACTTCGCGATGCTCATTGGGATTTTCTTAACAATATCTATAAGGAGGTCGATGAAGAACTCCCTCAGATCGAAAACGGGTTCCAGATCTATCCAGACACCGACCTTGAAGAACTTGGGCGGGTCATCGCCAAGATTGTCGATGACAAAATCGCTGAGCATGCTTATGCCGCCGAGGCGGTTGTTTGGGCGAGCGATGAACGCTTCCCAACACTCGCCGACAAACCCATTGTCGTGCTTGGATACAGCGCCGGCTCGCTCGTCGCCCCGGGCGTGGTCGCTCGGCTCAAAGTGGTCTATCCCGATTGCCCAATCCGGCTCATCCTCGTGGGCAGCGGCGGCGACCTGCTCACCGTCTCCACCCAAAGCACCTTTGGCTACGGGATTCTCAAGTTTAAACCCAAGTCCGGCCCAGAGCCCACCGATGAACAAATCGAAACACTCAAAGCAGCGTACCTTTCAGCGACCCGGCTCGACCCATTGGTGCTCATGCCGACCATCCGCGATGTCCCGGTGCTCCATCTCTACGCCAGCAAGGACACCATCGTCCCCGCGATCGCTGCCAAAATGCTCAACAACGCCCACGGGCATGTCGATCGGCTCAAGCATTTCGGAAACCACGGCACACTCTTCTACTTCGCCCAAACACAGGCCGGCAGGGTTCGTTCTTGGCTCAGAGATCAAGATACGAACTGATCGCTTGCAATGTCGGCCCGATCTGGTATGCTTTGAGAGACAAAGGAGCCGACTATGCCATCATGGATTCTCATCGCTTTTCTGATCCTCGTGGTCATCGGCACCATCGTCCTCTTCATCGCCATGTTCACCGAGATGGGCACCAAGCATAAAACCGGCAAGATGAAAAGCACCAAGACCCAGCACAAGAGCCGAAAGTAGCCGCTCTTCTTGCGTAGCACAGGCGTCCCGCCTGTGTCTTTTCTTATTCTTAGAATACAGAATCAAGACACAGGCGGGACGCCTGTGCTACGGGGTCACGCCGAGCGGGGCTGGGCGGCGTCGGTTTTCTTCTCCAGCGAATCTGTAGCCTTCTCGTCATCCTCATCGCTTGAATACCGAATCCTGCCGTGATAAATACTCGCGACGGTCTTCGAGATCGACTCACAGATCGTGCTCAACTCGCGGAAGGTCAGATCGCACTCGTCGAACTGCCCGTCCATCAATCGCTTGTTGGCCAATGAACGCACCAAGGCGTCGATGCGTGCGGGGGTTGGATCGGTCAGCGTTCGCGTCGCGCTCTCGACAGCGTCGGAGAGCATGGTGATCGCGACTTCCTTGGTCGCCGGGCGCGGGCCGGGGTATCGGTAGTCCACCTCATCGGGCAGCTGGTCGGCAGCCTCTTGCAAAATCTGCTCGGCGCTGCGATCCTCATCCACTTGCGATGCCTGCTCGCGCGCCCGCCGATAGAAATACTCGACGAGCGTTGTCCCGTGATGGGCCTCGATGAAGTGGCGGAGTGATTTGGGCAACCCGTGCTCGCGGGCCATCTCCGATCCATCCTTCACATGCCCGACGATCACCAAAAGCGACATCGCGGGCGTGAGTTTGTCGTGCTTGTTGGGCCCGCCGGATTGGTTCTCAATAAAATACATCGGCTTGTTCATCTTGCCGATGTCGTGATACAGGCACCCCACATAAGTCAGCAACGCATCGGCCCCGATACTCTCGGCTGCGCTCTCGGCAATCGAGGCGACATTGAGCGAATGGTTATAAGTCCCGGGTGCTCGCTGTTGGAGCTCACGCAGGATCGGTTGCTTGGGATCACGCAGCTCGATGAGCGTCATCCCTGTCGTGATATCAAACACCCGCTCGATGAACGGCAAGATAAACAACGCGATCCCGCCGACCAAGAGCCCCGCGATAAACGACTGCGCCCCCGCCCCGATGATCGCGCTGGTGACGGCTCCGCCCCCCGCCCCGACCGTAGGCAGGTTGATGAGTTGGTCGAGCATCGCTGCGATCGAGAGCGCGACCGCGATCACGATCGACATCCGGATCAGTGTCCGCCGTTCGCGCAGATCGCTGATCTGGGCGATCGCACCGGCGATCCCGATGAGCATAATCGCTAGGAGCCCGATATGGGTTTCGAGGGCCATCGACACCAAGAGGGCCGCCACGCCGGCGATGGCGAGCCCGGTGCGTTGGTCATAACTGATCGAGACGAGCACCGCCATGAGCACGATCGGGGTGATGGACCCGAGCCAGATCAGCTGCGGGTCGTAGACACTCATGAGCGTGGCGAGCACGATCGAGAGGGTGACGAGCCCGGTCATCCATCCGATGCGTCCGGGCTTGGACGCGATCTTGGGGCAATAGTTGGTGACATATCCGCCGAGCAAGAGCCCGAGCCCCCCGACCATCCCAAAGAGCGCAAGCACCGCAACCCATCGCCGAAGCAGGCTCGTGCGGGTGGACTGGTATTCCTTGTTTTCTCGTTTGGCCAGGGCGTAGGCGGATTGTTCGAGCACATCGCCTCGGGTGTAGAGCCTCTGCCCGATCGTGATCGTTCGGCGGATCGGTTGAATCTGATTCGCCACCCGATCCATCTCCTGAGCCGTCGCGGTATCGTCATAGGCAAAGGTCGGGCGCGGGGTGCTCAGCAGGCGTTTGAGGACGGTCTCGTTGATCGGGCTGGTGAACCCGGCGATGCGCACGATCCGCTCGATCTCGGTGCCCAGCAGGTCTTCCTTGTCGATGTTGATCGTGTCATCTCGGCTGATGAGTTGGCTCGTGCTCTGAGCCTGGGTTCCGGCTTGATCCTCCGGGGCTGGCATCTGGATCGGTGATGGATACCGAAGCTCGATCTGCGTGTTGAGCCCCTCTTGCGTCGCGTTCTGCCAGCTCTGCCGATTGAGCATCGGCCGCCGACGAAGAATATCGTTGAGTGTCGAGACCCGCGCGATCCATTGTTCGAGCAGCGCATCGTCGCCAGCGATCTTTCCAAGTGCTGCGAACGATGCCTCGTTGAGCCCGAACCGGATCCGGATATCACGCGAGACTTCATCAAGCGCGCTCACCCCGGCGAGGGTCTTGGGCAGGTTCACCAGATCCGCGCGGATCTCTTCGAGCACCGTCAAATCCGCCGAGTACACCCGAGGCACATTGAGCCGGGCCGCCTCGCGGAGCATCTGGGTTTGCCCGATGTCCTCGGTGATGAACTCCACCCGCGAGGTTTTGGTCTCTCGCATGATCTGACCGACAGCGATCTTGGTCTGCGAGCGCGCAAAGAGCATCGTCACCCCGACGACGAGGACAAAGAATCCATACGCCAGAATCCCCCAGAAGAGGGTCGGGTTGGCGATCAGGTCGGCGAGTTGTTGTTTGATCGACTTGCCTTGGATCTGCACGACCACCCGCCGGGTGGCTTTGCCCCCGGCTTTGGTGCCGCCCTTGCCCGCGCCCCGGGTGGTTGGCTTGGAGTTTGGTTTGTTGCCGTCTTTGCCCATTGTGCCCATCGAAAGCGTGTTGTGCCCTGTCCTGTCAATGATATCAACCCGGATCGAACCAAGCCCGAGAACCCGTCATCCAAGATCGACCCAATCAAAGAACCCACTGAGCCAGATTTGCCGATTCATCAGGTCAATTGACGGCATCGAGCCCGATGAGCCTCAAACAGGGTGGATTGGGCTATGGCGAGGTGGTGTCTTGATGGGCGCATCGGGGGAGCTCGATCTGCACCGTTGTCCCCACCTGATGCACACTTTCGAGCGTCACCGAGCCCCCAAGCCGACGGGCAGCGTGCTTGACAATCGCTAAACCCAGCCCGGTGCCCCGTTTGGCGCCCGAGCCTGTTCGGGCATCATCAACCTGATAGAACCGCTCGAAAACCCGCTGTTGATGGGCAAGGGGGATGCCCACGCCCTGATCGATGACCCGGATGATGATCCCCATCGGGCGATTGAGTTCCGCCGGGATCGGTGCGGTGCGATCGAGCGCAATCTTTGCGTGCTCGACCACCACCCGGATCGTGGTGTTTTCGTGGGCAAACTTGATCGCGTTGCCCACCAGATTCCGCAGGATGAGTTCCACCAGCGCCGGGTCGGTCTCGATGGGCATGGGGTGGGTGTCGAGGGTGGCTTCGAGGGTGAGTTTGCGTCGGTGGGCTCCGGGGAGGAGTTCGTTGAAGACCTGATCGATCAATGCATTGAGTTGGACCTGTTCGATCGCGGGCGGATGGTCCTCGCCTTCGACTTTCGAGAGATCAATGAGATCGGTCGCGAGGAGTTCGAGCCTTGTCGCGTTGCTCGCGATGATCTCGATGAGCCGATCGGACATCTGCTCGTCGTGGCGCGCGGGCCCGGCGAGGGTCTCGATCGCGCCCTGGATCGAGGCGATCGGCGTGCGCAGCTCATGGCTGGCATTGGCGACGAAGTCGGCCTTGAGGGTCATCGCGCGTGAGAGCTCGGTGATGTCGCGGAAGGTCAGCACCGCGCCCCCGACATCGGGGATCGGGTCGGCCGAGGCGTCAAACTCGCGCATCTCCCCGTTGATCGCCAGCGACAATCGTGCATGCCCGGGCTCGCCGGCTCGGGCAGCTGCTTCGAGTTCGTGGATTTGTTCTTGCGTGAGCACCTCGTCGAGCCGACGGGCGAGCATCGCCTGCCCGATCCCGAGCACCTGGCTTGATTGGGTGTTGACATGCACGATCACCCCATCGGCGTTGGTTGCCAGGATCGGGATGTCGGCCGCGTCGATGAGCCCGCCGAGCAGTTCGGCGCGCTCGCTTTGGGTGCGTTGGATGTCGTATGCGTCGGCGAGTTGTGTTTCGAGTTGATCGGATCGCTTCGATGCCCGCAAGAGCATCGAGCAGAGCACCCCGATCATCAGCCCGGCGAGGATGAAGAACCAAGGCACAAAGAACCCGATGACCAGCGAGCCGAGCGCGAGTGATCCGGGCACGCCCCAGTTGTCTTTGGCAGTCGGGTTCGGCGATGAGGCTCGGGTCATCAGTCTGGCGATCCTGTCGTGGTGATTGATCGCGATTTATGAATCAGCCGCGATCGGATCGGCGCGATACCCCACGCCTCGGACGGTGGTAATCATAGAGGAATAGGGTGCGATCTTCTTGCGAAGCGAGGTGATGTGCACATCAATCGTCCGCTCGGTGACCGCGACCCCGGGCCCGATCGCGTTGGAGATCAGCGCCGGGCGCGAGAGCACCTTGCTTTGATTGCTCAGCAGCGCAGACAAGAGCCGAAACTCGGTGATGGTCAATGAGATCGGGTGCCCATCAACGCTCGCCTGGTGGAGATCGAGATCAATCGCGACCGGGCCCAGCGAGAGTTTGGTGCTCTGCCCGTGGGTGGTTGCGGTCCGCCGGGTCAGCGCGTTGATCCGTGCAACGAGGACTTGCATCGAGAAGGGCTTGGTGATGTAGTCGTCGGCCCCTGCGCCCAACCCGCCCAGTTCGTCGGCTTCCTCAGCTTTGGCGGTGAGCATAATGATCCGCATCGACGCGGTCTCGGTCTGGGCTCGGAGTCTCTTGGCGACCTCGACGCCGGTGAGCTTGGGCATCATCACATCGAGCACGATCAGATCGGGCAATCGAGACTTGGCCAGTTCGAGCGCCTGGGCGCCATCGGATGCGCTCAGGATATTGAACCCCTGCTGTTCGAGGTTGTAGGTGATGAGTTCAACCAGATCGGGCTCGTCATCAACTACCAAGATGGTCATTTGTGGGTCGATCGCGCCGAGTGACGCGCCGGAGCCGACAGCTGTGCTCGGATTCGGTGGTGGGGGGGATGGGGGCATCGGGTATTGACCTTTCTCTGCTGCTGGGTGATTCTATCGCCGATTGAGCCCGGTTTGTTCGCTCAAGCATCTTGCAGGCAAGAGTTTACCGAATCTGAACAATTGCGACGGGCTTGAATGCCCGGGGTGAAGTTCTCGCGCGGAGATTGGCGAGCAATCCCCCAACTTGCCGACGGATATCGGGTGTGTGCGTGTCTTGATGCGCCTCGATGGATATCGTGTGGGCATCGAGCATGAAGCGCTCTGGAGAAGGACGATCTGATGGCTGACGGAAATCGAAAACTCAACCGAGCGATTCGGGCGATGCCTGTGTTGATCACACTGATGCTGAGCACCTCTGCCCAGGCGGGGAGTCTGGACACGATCGGCTCGCGCGATCTGGCGTCCAAGCTCCGGTCCCAGCGTTTCAACGCCCCAGCCTATCAACCAACCAACCCGTCCGATCCGGCGTGGTTCGTCGAGCGGGCGGACAACTCCTCGATGCGGATCTCGGTGCTCTCGCAGGCGCGGTACATGATTTCTCAGCGGAACTCCGGGTTTATCGCGCCCAGTTCGGAAACCACTTATGGGTTCTCGCTGCCCCGCACGCGGATCAGCTTTGATGGCTCGATCGTTTCGTCGCAGTTCAACTACCGGGTCTCGCTTGATTTTGGCGATGCCGAGCTTTCCCGTGGACGGGGCACCGGCCCGCCTTTGGCTGGCAGCACCGGCACGCCTCGCTTGCTCGATGCCTACGCGCAATACAACTTCGCGGGCAAAAACGAGGGTTATTACCTCAAAATCGGGCAGTTCAAGAACATCGTCCTCACCGAAGAAGCGGTTGCTTCGGAATACCAACTCGCGATCGACCGATCCATGGTCTCCGAAATCCTCGGCCCTGGCTACACCCAAGGCGTCGGGTACGGGTTCGTTGGTGATTCGTATGCGTGGGAGATGAGCATCACCGATGGCGGGCGATACCTGGGATCACGCGAAACCGACAATACCGCGTTCAATGATATTCAAGAGGCGGATATGGCTGTTGGGTTCCGGTACGACTGGAAGTTCAAAGGCTCGTGGGATCAGTTCGCTGACTTCACCAGTTTTCAAGGCGGCAACTCGGGCTCGAAAATCGGGGGCGGGTTCCTCTATCAGTTCCACGGGCAAACCAATCCCGGAGGACAAATCCCCGGATTCATCGGCTCAAATGTCGAAAGCACGCAAGTCATCACCTGGACACTCGATTATCAGTACGAATCCGACGGGTGGAACTTCTTCGCGGCTTACATCGGGCAATGGGTTGATTGGGAACTCTCGACCGCGACGCTGGGCGTGCTTCAGAACGCGGTGGTGCTTCAAGGCGGGTGGTTCATCGACGATCAGACCGAGTTCTACGCCCGGCTCGATACCCTCTGGCTCGATAAAGCCTTCCGAAACGGGTTCGGCACCCCCGATGGGTACATCACCCGGATCGGGACGGTGGGGGTGAACTACTACATTGTCCCCGAGAGCCACGCTGCCAAACTCTCCTTTGATGCGAGCTACGCCTTTGACTCGCTCTTCGCCTTGGCGGTGGGTGCGGGTGATTCGATCGGGCTGCCCGATCCGTCAACCACCGGGTTCTTGGGGCTGACCGACCACGAATTTGTGCTTCGGCTTCAGCTTCAGTTGATGTTCTAAAGCGTTGTGTGAAATGCAATTAATGTAAAATTTACCCCCGCCAGCACGGCGAGGTGGTTTCGTGTAGACTCGGTGACAAGCCTTTGAGCGTTCAAGTTTGCTGAGATATCGGCCGATAAGTTTTTTGTTGAAGAGGAATATTTCTCTTCAAATAGGACAACAAGATCGTTTGTAAGTGCTAGTATACGGCTCAAGCCGAGTTGCCAGGTCTGGCATTGGGTTTGAAGAGCGATCAACGAAACACAGGATCATGCTTAGCTTTTATAGAGGAGGCAATCAAATGAGCATCAAGGTACAGCACGCGGCAGCAACAATTGCACTGGCAACACTCTCAGGGATGGCGATGGGGCAGACGAGCCTCGATCTTGACCGGGCATACGCATCCGAGCTCCGCTCAGATGCGCAAACCCGCTCGAGCCTGCTCGGCACGGGCAACGGCGCCAACATCGACATCGAGATCATGACCCAGATCCGGTACACCTTCAGTGAACGCGATGAGTTCGCACCGGCTGCATTGGGTGATTCAGAAACAACCGTAGGCTTTAGTGCTCCACGAACCCAGATCCGCATGAGCGGCGGCGTCGAGGGCACCGATATCTCTGGGTTGGTCATCTTTGACTTTGGCGCAGCAGAGAACGGCACCACCGAAGGGCAGGCCAACCTGCTCGTTGCTCAGGGTGCATGGGCACTCAACGAGAACTGGACATTCCTCTTCGGGCAGTGGCACAACCCAGTGCTCGGCTCAGAGAACTTTGTCGCTGAGAAAACACTCGCAGCCGACCGTTCGTTCACTAACGAGTTCTTCAATGTTGGGTACACCCAGGGCGTCGCATTCGCCTACGGCTCGGATAACTTCAAGTTCGTCGGTGCATTCGCCGACGGTGCGGAATACATCACGAACTACGGCACAGTCTCGAACTCGGCGTTCAATGCTCCGGGCGAGAACGACTTTGGCGTCACCGGTCGCGTTGATTGGCTCGTCGAAGGTACATGGGATCAGTTCGCCGACGCAACAAGCTGGCGCGGCTCAAACTATGGCGTCAAACTCGGTGCGGGTGCCCATTGGCAGACCCAGGGCGATACCAACCCCGCGGATAACTCCGGCGGCGGCATCGCGGGATACGAAGATACCACAGTCACCTTCTGGACAGTCGATGCCCAGGTCGAAGGCGATGGATGGAACTTCTTCGCTGAGTATGTTGGACACCGGGTTGACATCAATGCGACGACGGATCTTGATTACACCAACCAGGGTGTCATCGTTCAGGGCGGTTTCTTCTTGAGCGATCAGTGGGAAGGGTTTGCTCGCTACGATGTGGTGGTCCTTGATGATGTCTTGGTGGCTGCGGGCACCGATGACAAGTTCCAAGTTGTCACCGTCGGGTTCAACTACTACTTCGTCCCAGAATCACATGCTGCCAAGTTCACCCTTGACGCGACCTTTGTGCTCGATGAGAGCCTGAATATAGACGCGATCATGGGCGGGGCGGGGTCAAACGATCCGAGTGCAACAGGAATCCTTGGTTTATCCGATTCGGAGTTCGCACTCCGTGGTCAGTTGACCCTCGTTTTCTGATCTTTACGCACGATTTTGTGCACAAGAAACGGAATCCGAACAAAAAAATTCAGAATTGCAAAAAGTAAGTTTGCACTTACTTGACAGCCGGTTTGAGCCCCTCTAAGGTTCGTGTCGGCTGTTTTTTGCGCTTGAGAAATGGTTTTTCCGTCCGATAGCGTAAAATAGTAAGGGCAAACATTGGCGAGGGTTCGAGAAATGACCGATGATAGGGTCACGATCGAACGGGGTATGGAACCCTGCGGCAATGCAAAGGTCCCGTCGATGTGTAGTGTGAAAAGGATGCTGGAGCGTCTGGATCACGGAACAGTTTAAAGAATCGTTTCAAAAAACATGGTCTTGGGTACAAAACGGAACCCTTGGCTCGAAACAAGTAAGTCATCCGGAGATTGACAAATGAACACGAACACAAAGATTACCGCAGCAGCACTTCTCGCTGCAGCAACCACCGGCTTCGCAGCTGCTGGTTCACTCGAACTCGATCGCGCTTACGCTTCCGAGCTCAAAGCAGACGCCGGTGCACGCACCGTCCTCAATCAGGGCAACCTGAGCAACCTCGATGTCCATGTTGGCATCCGTTTCGGCTACAACATCAATAGCCGCGATGGTGCTGCCCTCGGCGACGACGACATCACCATCGGTTTCCAGTTCAGCGAAGCTGAAGTGGCCATCGAAGGCGATGTCACCGACAACATGCACGCTCGCATCAGCTTTGACTTCGGGCCGAACAACTCGGATTCAACCGGAAGCCAGGGCAACGCTCATCTTGAAGATGCCTATGTGGACTGGGCTGTCAACGACAGCTTCACCCTCCGCGTTGGTCAGTTCATTCCTGCATACTCGGCGGAAGCAAGCACCACCGAGTTCAACATGATGAACGCCAACCGTTCAGTGACCAGTGAATTCCTCGGAACTCCATCATGGACACAGGGCGTGCAGGCAACATGGGGCGGCGACACCTGGGACTTCTCCGTTGGTTTCAACGATGGTCTCAACACCGCATCAACCGCATTCAACTCGGCTGCTGAAGCTGATTACGCATTCAACGCTCGTTTCGACTTCTACAGCGATTCCGACAAGGCTCGCTTTGCTGACCAGACATCATGGCGCGGCTCAGCCAACGGCTGGCGTGCGGGTGCAGGTCTCATGTACGGAACTTACGGCTCCACAAACCCTGCTTCGACTGCTGCTGAATCAGACAACCTTTTCTTCACCATCGATGCTGCATACGAAGGTGATGGCTGGGCTGTCCGTGGTGCGTTCTACGGCACAAGCATCGATCCTGACACCGGCGTCAGCCACGAAAACTACGGCTTCGACATCGGCGCTTCGGTCTTCGTTGACGATCAGTGGGAACTCTTCGCTCGCTGGGATACCCTCCTGCTTGACGACGATGCAGGTGCTGGTCAGGTCTCGGGTGGTGGCGAAGAAAACCAGAACTTCGTTTCGTTCGGTGCCAACTACTACTTCGTTCCTGAGTCACAAGCGGCCAAGTTCACCCTTGAACTCGCATTCGCGCTCGACGAAACCGGTGACATCGCCAACACCGCTGGTGACACCGGTGTGACCCCGATCGGTTCAGGACCTGGCTCATCAGGCTTCTTGGTCGATACAGCTGGCGAAAACGGCCAGTTCATGCTCTCGGGCGTCCTCCAGTGGCTCTTCTAATCTGACTTGATCTGCATCATCAGTTCGCTGACGATCGGAGATCAATCAAATACAAACTCCCATCAGCCGACCCTTCGGGGTCGGCTGATGCTTTTTTGTGGGCAATCGATCTGCATGAAAATAGTGCATACAAACTTTGGTGGTGCAGACGGGAATACCCGATATTGGGGATACGCATGGCCGGTGATGATCGTCGGCATTAATAATCGAAAAGCAGAACACACGCCCTGGAGATTCGACATGAAGAGGAACACATTGACCGCCGCGGCCGCACTGTTTATCGCTGCGGGTGCTGGGTTGGCATCCGCCGGCTCGCTTGAACTCGACCGCGACTACGCATCGGCGCTCCGGGCTGATGCGGGTGCTCGATCAGTGCTCAACCAGGGCAACCTGAGCAACATCGAACTCTCGGTCGGTGTCCGTTTCGGATATAGCTATAACCGCACCAACGGGAACCCGATCAGCGACAACGATACCACCATCGGTTTCCAGACCAACGAGGCGCTCGTCGCGATCGAAGGTGATGTGACCGAGAACATGCACGCCCGGATCAGCTTTGACTTCGGGCCCAATGATTCGAGTTCAACCGCGACCGAAGGCGTTGCGGTTCTCGAAGATGCCTATGTCGATTGGTCGGTCAATGACGATCTCACGCTCCGCGTCGGGCAGTTTGTGCCTCGGTATTCAGCGAACCGGAGCGTCTCTGAGTTCAAGATGATGAATACCTACCGATCGGTGGCTTTGGAGTCGCTCGGGAATATGTCTTGGACGCAGGGGATCGAGGCGCAGTTCGGCGGGGACAACTGGGATTTGTGGGTTGGGTTCAACGATGGGCCCGGGACTGGATCAACTCCCTTCAACGCTTCACCCAGCGGCACCGAGGCGGACTACTCATTCAATGTGCGGTTTGATTACTACAGCGATTCAAACAAAGCACGGTTCGATGACCAGACCTCATGGCGCGGGTCAGAAGCCGGGTGGCGCATCGGTGCGGGCATCATGTATGGCTCCTATGGCAACACCAACCCGGCGTCGGTCGTGTTCGACTCAAAGAACTTGTTTTATACCATTGATGCGGCATATGAAGGCGATGGGTGGGCTCTCCGCGCCGCGTTCTACGGCTCGTCGTTCGATCCGAATATCTCGACACTGAGTAATCCAGATCACTCGAACTACGGCTTCGAGGTCGGCGGGTCCGTCTTTGTCAGCGAGCAGTGGGAGGGCTTTGCCCGGTGGGATGCCCTCTTTGTTGAAGACGGAGCTGCAGAGAATCAGACCAACGGCGAGGACACTTTCAACTTCATCGCGATCGGTGCCAACTACTACTTCGTTCCCGAATCACACGCGGCCAAGTTCACAATCGAGTTTGGCGCATCACTCGACGAAACAGGTGATCTGACGACCGGGGCAGCCGGCGGCGATACCGGGGTCGGGGTCTTTGGTGCCGGCGGGACGATCGGCTCGTCGGGTTACTTCCAAGGGCTCCCCGGCGAGGACGGGCAGATCATGGTCTCGGGTACCATGCAGTGGTTGTTCTGAGCGGTGTGAACTGATTTTGAGAGAAAAGACTACGGCTGTTGCTCCATTGGGGCGGCAGCGTTTTTTTCGAGTGTTGCCTTTGTGATTTCAACGGAAATAGTGGGCGCAAACTTTGGCGATGTAGACAAGAATGTCCGATATAATGGATAGAAATGGTCGGCGCGACTCGTCGCCGACCGATCCCGATACGGGCATCGGGGGCTGTGAAGAAGAGTAACGCATCTGGAGAATGAATATGAATACCAACACACAGATCACCACAGGCATGCTCATCGTGGCAGCGGCTGGTGGATTAGCCACGGCGGGCTCGCTCGAACTCGATCGGGCGTACGCTTCTGATCTTCGGGCCGACGCAGACACGCGCAGCGTGCTCAATGAGAGCAACCTGAGCAATCTCGATGTGTCTGTTGGAATCCGATTTAACTATGCGTTCAACTCTCGCGACGGCGCAGCCCTGGGTGATAATGACACCACCATCGGGTTCGGGTTCACCGAAGCTGAGGTTGCGATCGAGGGCGATGTGACCGAGAACATGCACGCACGGATCAGCTTTGACTTTGGACCCAACGATGCAGACCAGACCGCTGGGCAGGGCACCGCGGTGCTCGAAGACGCGTTTGTCGATTGGGTGGTGAATGATTCGTTCTCGCTGCGTGTCGGGCAGTTTGTTCCTGCATATTCCGCCGAGGCGAGCACTTCCGAGCTCAAAATGATGAACGCTTATCGCTCGGCCACCTATGAGATCCTCGCTACTCCAAGGTGGACTCAGGGCGTCGAAGCCCGATTCGGAGGCGATACCTGGGGATTGGTCGTCGGGTTCAACGACGGGCCAAGCACGCCTTCGCTCGCGTTCAACTCGGGGCTCGAGTTCGATTACTCATTCAATGCACGGATCGATTTCTTTGGCGATTCAAACAAAGCCCGATTCGAAGACCAGACATCATGGAGAGGCTCAGAGAACGGCTGGAGAGTGGGCGCTGGGTTCATATATACAGCCTTTGGCGACACCAACCCATCGTCTACCGATGATTCTGATACCATCTGGTACACCGTCGACGGGGCGTACGAGGGTGATGGATGGGCAGTGCGGGCGTCGTTCTATGGCGCGAGCAGGAGCTTTGATACTGCATCAGGACGCGATTACGACAACTATGGCTTTGAGATCGGCGCATCGGTCTTCATGAGCGATCAGTGGGAAGCGTTTGCTCGATGGGATATGTTGTTGCTCGATGAGGATACGACCGGCGCGATTCAGGTCGCTGCGGGCGGCGATGATGTCCAGAACTTCATCGCCTTGGGTGCCAACTACTACTTTGTTCCAGAATCACACGCCGCAAAGTTCACCCTTGAAGTTGGTGTTGCGCTCGATGAGACAAACGATATCATTGTCTCGAACAGCAACACCGGATCCGTTGGCTCGGGGGTTGGCTCATTCATCGGCAACTCCGGGTTCCTCAAGGACACAGCCGGGGAGAATGGGCAGCTGATGATCTCGGGCACGCTGCAGTGGCTCTTCTGAGTCATCCACGGGCAGATTGATACACATGACCGATCAGCAGGGTGCTGGTCGGTTTTTTATTCAATGGATTGTAAGGGTTCGATAAAGGTTTGTTGAAGGATCGGTAAAATGATCGCTCGATGGCTCATGGGCAGTTGATCGGCTGCTAGTGTGTACTCAACATCCCGAACGATGTCGAGTTCGGGTTCAAGGCCACGCATTTCGCAAGGAAATACAGATGAATACGAAAATCACCGCACTGGTCTCGCTTGGAGCGATACTTGCAGCATCGGGCTCGGCCATCGCCGGCTCGGACACCAATCTCTCGCTCGCCCGCTCGTATGAACTGGCGACGACCTCGCTCGAATACAACGCGCTGCTCAACGAATCGAATCTCGCTGATCTCAAAATCAGTATGCAGATCCAGGCACGGTACCAGTTCAACGCCCGTGATGATGCCGGCACAACCCTCGCTTCACCCGATGATGACATCACCACCGGGTTCGCCATCCGCCGGGCCAAGATCGGTATCGAGGGCAAGGTGACCGATGATATCAAGGGCAAGATCAAGTTCGCCTTCGATCGCGACGGCGGCGTGGCAAGTCTCGAAGATGCCTACATGAAATGGTCGATCAGCGAAGACCTCACCCTCAAGGTCGGGCAGTTCAAGCAGGGCTTGCTCCGCGAAGAAAACATGTCGTCAACGCGCCAGCTCGCAACCGATCGCTCCGCGGTCAATGAAACATTCAACCAGGACTTCTCCCAAGGCGTCGAGCTCCACTTCGGTGGCGAACGCTGGCGCGGGCTTGTCGGGTTCACCGATGGGTTCAAATCTCGCAACACCGCGTTCAACTCATCAGCAGAAGCCGACTACGCCCTCAACGGGCGCGTCGAGTTCCTCTTCGGCGATGCACAATGGAGCCAGTTCAAGCAGTTCACCTCATGGCGAGGCTCAAACGCCGGTGGGATGCTCGGCGCTGCGATTGCCTATCAATCCGCGGGCGATACCAATCCATCGACCGCCCTCACCACCGAGATGACCACCGGCACCATCGACTTCTCGTATGTCGCTGACGGATGGAACTTCTACGCGGCTGGCGTATGGCGCAACTTGGATAACGGCACCACCGACTTCAACGACTACGGGCTCATCGCACAGGGCGGCGTGTTTGTCTCCGACAACAACGAACTCTTCGCACGGTGGGACGCGGTCCTGCCTGACGATGCCAACGGCGCGACCGGGAACGACTTTAATTCTGTCACCGTCGGATGGAACCACTACATGATCCCCGAATCACACGCGGCCAAGTTCACCCTTGATCTGGCGTACTACCTCGATTCGACCACCGATTCGATCGTCAAAACATCCGACGGGCACAACCTGCTCGCCGATTCCGAAGACGGACAGATCGCCATCACCGCACAGATGCAGATTCTTTTCTAAACAAAGAATCACGACGATCTCTATGGCAGAATAATCACTCCGGATGACTCTGCGAACGACACCGGTTCATACCGGTGTCGTTTTTTATGCCGATCACATCCGCTCAACGGTCGGGATGCCCAGCGTATCGAGCGCATCGCCGAGCACGCGCCCGACGAGATCACACAGACGCAATCGCGAGTTGCGCAATGCTTCATCCTCGCACTTGAGCACCTGGCACTTGTCATAGAACGGCCCATACGCCGAGGCAAGGTCATAGGCGAACGAACACAACCGGTTGGGCTCGCACGCTTGGCCCGCGCTCTCGATCAGCGATGGATACCGCAGGAGCATCAACGCTAATGCCTTCTCGCTCGGCTCGATGAGCTTGAACGGGGCAGTGTGATAGTTGCCCGTATCGATGCCCTGCTCGGCTGCCTTGCGGAAGATGGATTGCACACGCACCAATGCGTAGAGCAGGTACGGGCCGGTGTCGCCCTCGAAGGCGAGCATCCGATCGAAGTTCATCACATAATCCTTGATCCGCTCGGTCGAAAGATCCGCATACTTCACCGCGGCCATCGCGACGGCTTCGGCGATCGGGGCGCGATCGGATTCGGGCATGTCGGGGTTCTTCTCGGCAACCGTCGCGCTTGCCCGCGCCACCGCTTCGTCGAGCAGATCCGTCAGATTCAGATTCTCACCCGAGCGAGATTTGAGCGGCTTGTTGTCCTCGCCCAGCACCGTCCCGAACATCGCATGGGTGAGCTTTGCATCGACACCCGAGGGCGTTTGGTCGTACCCAGCTTTGTGGGCTGCAGCGAAAACCTGCTTGAAATGCAGGCTCTGGCGCGAATCGACGACATAAACAACGATGTCGCCTTCGAGCTTGCCGACCCGCCGCTTGATCGCGGCCAGGTCGGTGGTGGCGTAGAGGAACCCGCCGTCGCGTTTGCGGATGATGGTGGGTTCTTTGATGCCCTCGCATCGGATGACCAATGCCCCGTCGTCTTCTTCCGCGATTTTGCGATCAATCAAATCCTGAACCAAAGGCCCCAACTCATCGCGGTAGGTCGATTCGCCTGCCGAGTGTTCGTCGGTGATGTTGGCGTGGAGCCGATGGCAGGTCGAGAGGCACGCGCTCATCGTGATGTCGTAGATCAGCTGCCAGACCTTGACCGAGCGTTCATCGCCGGATTGGAGATTGACCAGGCGGGCCTTGGCTTTTTCGAGCGATGCGTTTGCGTCGGCGATGCGTTCTTCGAGTTCGATCTCGGCTTTGGCATGCCCGCCGACTTTGGCGATGAGTTCGAGTGCCTTCGTCTCGGCTTTGCACTTGGCTTGGACAACCTTATACATCGCGTTGAGATCGGCGAGCGTGAGCGTCGAGAGATCAGTGCCCTCGTCTTCGATGGTGATGAGTTGCTCGACGACCATCGCGATGGGCAAGCCCCAGTCGCCGACATGCGATTGACGGATGACCTTGTACCCCATCCGTTCATAGAGCCGAGCGACGGCGTCGCCGATGACGGTCGAGCGGAGATGCCCGACATGCATCTGTTTGGCGAGGTTCACGCCGCAGACATCGACGACGACGGTGGGGGGGGAATCTGGAGTGATGATCCCGAGTTGGTCGTTATCCATCGCGCCCAGTGAATCGCTGATCGCCTCGGGCAAGAGCGTCACATTGATAAACCCGGGCCCAGCGATGTTCGCTTCGGTGATGGGTTCGGCAACGCCCGTGACATCAAGATGCTCGATGATCTTGGCAGCGAGTTCGCGAGGCTGCATCTTGAATCGCTTGGCGATGGGCATCGCGCAGTTGGACTGAAAATCGCCGAACTTAGGCTGGCGCGATGCGGTGATGAGCGTTTTGATCTGCTCAATCGGTAGGTCAGGGACGGCTGCATGGATCGCGTCTTTGAACCGTGAATCAAGGATGGAAGCGGGGTCGATGGTGGTGGTTTGCGTACTCATTGGGAAAGTGTAGGTGAAAGGTTCGAATAAACCAAAGCCCGTAGCACAGGCGTCCCGCCTGTGTCTTGATTCTTCTATCAACTCGCCAAGAAAAGACACAGGCGGGACGCCTGTGCTACGCAAGAGGGGGATCAATCTCCCAATGGCCCTTCCTCAACCGGATCTTCATCCATCGGCTTGCTCAGCCTCGCCTCGACCTGGGCTTGGGATTCAATCGCCCCTTCGGACGCCGCCACCACCGCGCAGACCATCGCATCACCCGTCACATTACAACTCGTTCGGCACATATCGAGGATGCGATCCACACCAAGAATCACCGCGATGCCCTGCAGCGGGATGCCGACGGATTGGAGCACGATCACGAGCATAATCATCCCCACGCCGGGCACGCCGGCGGTGCCGATCGAAGCCAGTGTCGCGGTGAGCACGATCGTGAGCTGGTCCATGACCGAGAGCGGGATGTCATACAACTGGGCAATAAACACCGCAGCGACCCCTTGGTAGAGGGCTGTCCCGTCCATATTGATCGTCGCGCCCACGGGGAGGACGAATGCGCTGACTTCTTCTTTGATCCCGAGCCTCTGCTCGCAGCACTCCATGGTCACGGGCAGAGTGGCCGACGAACTCGCCGAACTGAATGCTAATAACTGCGCCGGCGAGATGGCCTTGAAGAATCGGGTGTATGAGAGCCCCGCGAGGAGCTTGAATCCGATCGGATAGACCACGAACATCATGGTCAAGAGCCCCGCGACGACGACGAGCGAGTAGACCGCCAGCGAACCAAGGATATCGAGCCCGAGCTGGGCGATTTGTTCGACGATCAGCGCGAACACCGCATAGGGCGCGATCATCAGCACAATCTCGACGACCTTGATAATGACATCGGTCATCGCATCGAAGAACGCGATCACCACCGTCGCCTTCTCGCGTTTGATGAGCGTGAGTGCGATGCCGACAAGCAACGACGCGAACACGACTTGGAGCATGTTCCCCTCCGCAATCGCATTGAACGGGTTTTTCGGGACGATATTGAGCACGGTGTCCCAGACATCAGGAGCCTGTGCTTTTTCGATCTTCGCGTCGGCCTGGGTGCTGTACTGCAGCGCGAGCTGATCGCGGGTTGATTCTGAGACATACGAACCGGGTTTGACGACATTGGCAAAGAGCAACCCGATGCTGATCGCCAGCGCGGTCGTCACGAGATAGATCCCGATCGTTTTGCCTCCGATTCGGGAGAGTTTCGAGAGATCATTCAAGCTCGATGCCCCGACGATGAGGCTGAAGATCACAATCGGCACCGCGATAAACCGAAGCCCGCGCATGAAGAGATCGCCAACGAATGAGTTGAGGTTGTGGATGAAGAGGGCCGCATGGGCGACGAAGGTGGGATCGGCATTGACGCCTTCAGCCGTCTCGCCTTCGATCCATGCGCTCGGATCATCAATCCCCATCCCCGCCCAGGTGTCAGCCGTCCACATCATATTGATCGCCAGCCCAACGCCGATGCCCAGCACCAACCCGATGAGGATTTTCCAATGAAGTGCGAGCTTGGCTTTGGCGGGCATGCGTGTCCTTTCGATGGATTGGCTTCAAGCATACCGCAGAGCGCAATGGTTTGCTGAGGATTAGGCAGTGTTCGTGCCTGCTCCCCTCTTGCCCCTCCCTGCGCCCCGCGGGGAGGTGTCGAGCGCAGCGAGACGGAGGGGTGTCTTCTCTTTCTTCTGTTTTCTGAGCTTTGAAGGCCCTCGAAGACACCCCTCCGACCCGACTTCGTCGGCCCACCTCCCCGCGAGGGCGCAGGGAGGGGCAATACAAGGCTGGTCCTGCTGTAAATAGAATGATTCTAATCCTCAGTCCAGAATTGCACCCCCTTCCCGGGTAGCATCCCTCTGTGCGTACCCCAAAGTCATCGAGCAAAACACGATTCCAGACCTACCTCAAGCTCCGCAAAGCCAAGAACGATCGTCAGATCGTTCACGAGCGCGTCGATGCCTCCGCTGAAGCCAAGCGCGCCCAGCGGGCCAAACGATCCTTCACTGGGCTCTTTGGCGCATTCCTCACCCTGCTCGGCGGGTTCCGAGGCACAGTCGTCATGGCCCTCGTCACGCTGAGCATTTCGGTCGCGCTCGGGCTTTTGATGCCCCTCTCGACGAAGATCGCGATCGACTACATCATCACCGATTCGCCGGGTCCAGCCGGGCTCCCCGCGTTCCTCGGCGAGTTCGCAGCCGACAAATCCGATCGCATGAAACTCATCTGGATGCTCGGCCTGGCGATGCTCGTCGTCTCCGTGCTCTCGGTGGGCATCAGTGTGTGGGGGCGTTGGCAGTGCACCCGGATCACCAAGCGGGTGCAGGTGTCGCTCCGCCGACGGGTGTTCTCGCACGCATCCAAACTCCCGCTCCATCGCATCCACCAGCTCAAATCCGGAGGCGTCGCCTCGATCCTCCGCGAAGACGCCGGCGGGGTGGGTGATCTGATCTTCTCGCTCATCTACAACCCCTGGCGCGCCATCACCCAGCTCACCGGCACGCTCATCATCCTCATCTTCATCGACTGGCGATTGGTCGTCGGTGCGTTGTTGCTCTTGCCGATGATCTGGTTCTCGCATCGCACATGGATCGTCAAAATCCGCCCGATGTATCGCGATATCCGCTCGCGCCGCCAGGGCATTGACGCGATGAGCGCCGAAGCCTTCTCAGGCATGCGCGTGGTGCGGGCGTTCAATCGGCGTCATTCCGAAGCGGCCCGGTTCACTACTGAGGGGCATCTGCTTGCGAGGCAGGAGCTTTACACCTGGTGGTGGGCACGGGGCATCGAGATGGTCTGGCAGCTGTTGATCCCGCTCGCCTCAACGGCGATCCTGATCTATGGCGGCGGGGCCGTGATCGATGGCACACTGACCATCGGCGACCTGATGGCCTTCTCGGCGTACCTTTTAGCACTGCTGGGCCCGCTCGAAGCGCTCGTCGCCAGCGCCACCAATGTTCAGAACAACTTGGCTGCGCTCGATCGTGTGCTTGATCTGTTGGCCGAGAAACAAGAGTTCGCCGAAACCAAGCCAACCCACCCGATCAATCCCGCAGCCGTCGATGGGCGATTGGTGATCGCCGATTTGTCCTATGCCTATCCCAGACGGGCAGGATCGAAGAAGAAGCCTCAGACGCAAACCGAGCAGAATCACCCAGAACTCGTCCTCCACGATGTCTCCCTCACCGTCGAGCCCGGCGAGACCATCGCCTTCGTCGGCGCATCGGGCGCGGGCAAGACCACGCTGTGCAATCTTATCGCCCGGTTTGACGATCCAACCCTCGGCTCGATCACCCTCGACGGCACCAGCCTGGCCGACATCCCGATCGAACAATACCGATCATTGCTCGGCATCGTCGAACAGGATGTTTTCCTCTTCGATGGCACCGTGGCCGACAATATTGGATACGCCAAACGCAACGCGAGCACCGAGGACATCATCGCTGCAGCCCGCGCTGCCAATGCCCATCGATTCATCATCGAGCTCGAACACGACTACAACACCATCGTCGGCGAACGCGGCGTGCGCCTCAGCGGCGGGCAAAAACAACGCCTCGCCATTGCCCGCGCCATCCTCGCCGATCCAAAGATTCTCATCCTTGACGAAGCGACGAGTTCGCTCGATACCGAGTCCGAACGCTTGATCCAACGCTCATTGGCATCGCTCATGAAAGATCGCACCAGCTTCGTCATCGCCCACCGCCTGAGCACGATCCGGTTTGCTGATCGGATTGTCGTGATCGAAGAAGGCACCATCCGCGAAGTCGGCACCCACGACGAACTCCTCGAACGCGACGGCCGCTACGCCGAACTCCTCAAAATGCAACTCGAAGGCGACGACGAACAGGTCGAGTAGTTCTCTCCGCCCCTAGTCCCTAGTCCCTAGTCCCTTCTTCAATAAGTAAAATGCTTGATCGGTTCGCCTCGCGTCCCGATCTGTGTCATCGCTTCGATCCCGATTTGCAGGTGCATCTTGGCGTAGTTTTCAGTGACGCTTCGGTCTGAAGCTTCGGTCTTGACGCCATCGGGCGTGGTCGGGACATCGGAAACCAGAAGCAGCGCACCGCGGGCAATTTGATTATGATGCCCGACGATAAAGATCGTCGCGGTTTCCATGTCGATCGCCAGCGCGGTCATGCACCGGAGTTTACATCGGAAATCATCGTCATGCTCCCAGAGCCTGCGGTTGGTGGTGTAGACGACCCCGGTGCGGTATTCCATGTTTTTTTCGACCACGCGATCGGAGACAAACTTGTGGAGTTTGAAGCTCGGCAGCGCGGGGACCGCAGGCGGGAAGTAGTCATCGCTCGTGCCCTCGCCTCGGATCGCTGCGGTGGGCAGGACGAAGTGTCCGATCTCGGTCGAGTCTTTGAGCCCGCCGCATTTGCCTAGGAAGAGCACGCCATCGGGTTGGCGTGCGCTGAGCAGGTCCATGATCGTCGCCGCGTTGGGCGAGCCGATCCCAAAGTTGACAATCGTGAGCCCCGCCGAGTTGGTTGCTGCTTGCATCGGGCGTCCGACGCCTTGGATATCACAGTTGAACTGGTCAGCAAACTCCCGTACATAGTTCGAGAAGTTGGTGAGCAGGACATAGTCTCCGAAATCGTCGATCGGCATCCCGGTATATCGTGGGAGCCAGTTCTTGGCGATATCGAGCTTCGAGTTCATCGCAGGCGGCGTATTGGGCATCGGAATCCTCACTGAAAAGAGTACCCCTGAGTATACAAAGACACGCACCCGAGCGGAGGCCGAAGTGCGTGGCTTTGTGAGACCCAAAAGGAATCGAATAGGGGATCCGGGATTTGAACCCGAACTAAGGGAATCAGAATCCCTCGTGCTACCAGTTACACCAATCCCCCGATCGGCTTTCGGGCTCATATTGCCCGATCGAATGACAATCGTACGCGATTGATCCATCAAGATCATCCAAATCCCGCGACGAAATTGCCCCGATGCACTATCGTATGGACATGAAGATCACCCGAATCGCTGCCTTCGTTCTCTGCATCATCACCCTCTCGCCGATCACATTGGCTCAATCCTACCTCCCCCCCTGCCCGGATGATCGAGACCCGGGCTTGTGGTCGCTGATGAACCGGGCGATCGAGTTGGCCTATGAGGCCGACCCGATCTCGGTGGGGGCAATTCTGGGCGATGAGTCCCGCAATGATCAACTCGGCGATGTCTCGTACGAAGCCATCGAATCGGGGCTCCAAGCAATGCGAACCCTCCTCGCGGATCTCCAAGCACTCGATCGATCCGGGTTTTCCAAGGTTGACATCACCGACGCCGATCTGCTGATCTACCAATGGACCAAAGACCTTCGGCTCGCCGAGTTCAAGCCCTGGCAAACACCCATCAGTTCGATCTCAGGCCCGCAGGTCTGGCTGCCTCAGATGGGCGATCGGGTGGCGATGCAGACCCCCAAGCATCGCAAGGACTACCTCACCCGCTTGAAGCGCATCCCGATCATCATCGGCGACCAGATGGACAACATGCGTACAGGCATCAGCGAGGGGCGCGTGCCCCCCAAGGTGGTCATCGAGCCCGCCACCGAGCAAGCATTGGCCCAGGCCTCGCGGGCGATCCGTGACGACCCAAGCCTGTCGCCGTTCTACAAACCATTCCTGAGCATGGATCAGGACGACCCGATCGCGATCGAAGCCCGCAAGGTCATCGCCGAGCGGATTGTCCCGGTCTATCAAGAACTCGCGATCTTCATCCAGAACGAATACCTGCCCAACTGCCGAGACTCGATCGGAGCCGCCGACGGGGTTGATGGGATCGAAGCCTACAACGCCCAGATCGCCTCGCACACGACCCTGCCCGGGCTTGGAGCCGACGAGATTCATGAGATCGGACTACGCGAAGTAAAGCGGATCAAGGTAGAGATGCGCAGAGTGATTCAAGCCACAGGCTTTGGTGGTTTCACAGAGTACATCGACAAGGAGGCAAAGTTTGCAGCCTTCGTCAAATATCTGCGAACAGATAAACAGTTTTACTACACCGAACCCCAAGATCTCCTCACTGGCTATCGCTCAATGGCCAAGATGATCGACGGGCAACTCCCCACACTCTTCCGCGTCCTCCCCTCCCTCCCCTATGGCGTCAAACCGCTCCCCGCCTTCAGTGCCGAGTCCGCACCCACCGCCTATTACTACCCCGGCTCATTCGAGACCGGACGAGCCGGCAACTTCATGGCCAACCTCTCGCTGCTCGATCAACGCCCCAAATACGAAATGCTCGCCTTGACGCTTCACGAGGCAGTCCCCGGGCATCACCTGCAGATCGCCCTCGCTCAAGAAATCAAAAACCAGCACCCTATCCGCAAGACGATGGGATTCACCGGCTTTGTCGAAGGCTGGGGGCTCTATGCGGAAAAACTCGGACTCGAGATGGGCGAAGGCGAAAACGGGTTGTATTCCGACCCCTACGACAACTTCGGCAGGCTCAACTTCGAGATGTGGCGCGCGATGCGATTGGTCGTCGATACCGGGATGCACAGTAAGGGTTGGACCCGAGAGCAAGCCGTCGAGTTTATGCGCACAAACAGTGCGCTCGCCGAGCACAACATCCAAGCCGAGATCAATCGGTACATCGGTTGGCCGGGACAGGCGACGGGGTACAAGATCGGCGAGCTCAAAATCCTCGAACTCCGCGCCAGGGCCGAGCAAGCCCTCGGCGATGACTTCGACATCCGCGCATTCCACGAAGAACTTCTGGGCGCAGGTCCGATCCCATTGCCGGTGTTGGAAGAAAAAATCAGCCGATGGATCGAAATCCGTCGGCTTGATGATTGAATCGGTATGGTTGAGGGATTCGGTTTTACCCGATCATTTCGTCGTCGCTGTTGCCTGTGGATTTCCACTGGGCTTGGGCCGGGCGGGCAGCCCCGTTGAGCGGCTTGGCACGCCCGAAGGTCGCGCTCTTTTTCTGAAGTTCTGTTTTGGCTTGTTCGTTTGATGAGCCTCCGATCTCGCGATCGAGTGCTGAAGAGGTCTGAGTCGTATTTGGCGAGGCAATCGGTTCGCGTCCAGCGGGCTGGTCGGGCTCAAGCCTGCGCGAGCGGGCCTCGTCGATCGACCGATCGAGCTTGCCCAGAATGGCGCGAACCTCGTTGAATGCGTTTGATTGCTCTTCGTTGCTCATCTTCTTCTCCTCCGTCAAGAACCTATCGGCTGCTCAGTGAGTCAACTTGGCTCTATAACCTGCTCGCCCCGATCTCACCACCCGACCTTGACGCTTGTACCGATTGGGCGGTTCCGTTGCCCTCTCCTCGCCCCCGCCTTGCTCCTCCCTGCGCCCCGCGGGGAGGTGGCCGCGTCTTCGCGGTCGGAGGGGTGTCTTGAGAGCAGAAGGCAGTGGGCAATAGGCAATAGGCAATGGGAAGCAAGAGAAGACACCCCTCCGTCTCGCTGCGCTCTCGACACTGCCACCCTTTGGCCCCTCCCTGCGGGGCGCAGGGAGGGGCCAGACACGACCCCTTCGATGGTCTCGAATGGTTATCGCTTGGGTCACGCCCGATGCGTAGACTTGAGAATGGACCCGCTCGACCGACTCAACATCCCCACGCCCCCCGTTTCGCCCGCCGAAGGCGAATCATCGTCCGATGCCCCGATGCCCGCTGGATATGGACATATGCCCTTTGCCGATCCAAAATCAATCGGCAGCGGGGGCGGGCAGTTCCCCGCGATGCGAACGCAGGCCCGGCGCGATGTGTTCTGGAGCAATGTGGTCCGCGAGATTCTGATGGCCCTCGCCTCGGCCGCTGCTGCATCGAGCGGCAGGCTCGACACCGGCCCAGCCGCAGCCAACGCGAGCACCTCGCCCGTCGACGATCTTTTCGATGGACGCATGGGGCTCATCACCACCCTGGGGCAGCGGATCCCGATCGCGGACATCACCCCCGTCTTTGCGTGTTCGATGCCCACCTGTGATGCGGATCGGTCTCGTTCGGCTGATGTCCAGTGCACCGTCTTCCGGGTTTCGACCCCCACCGGCGAGTCCTACACCCTCCCGATCTCCCAAATCATCGGCGTCCACTCAATTTCCGAGTCCCTGATGGATCAACTCGAGTTCGATGAGGACGAGGAAGAGGGTATGAAAGGACGGGTTCCGTTCGGGTTTGGTGCCTACACATCGCTTGCGCAGAGCGAAAACGAAGAAGAAAACAGGATGCACACGGGTTCCGATGAAACTTCTGTCAAATAAGACGGAATAATCGTAGCCGAACGATCGTTCAGGTATAGACCCCGCGGGTGTACTGGTTTACAGTGCCCCCCTATCCTTGTATCGCCCTTGTGCAGGAGAGTTGTTCGATGCGTGTACTGATTGCGATCCCGATTTATAACGAAGAGAACCATGTCGAGTCCGTGCTCGAGCGGGTCAGCGAGTTCGCGGACAATATCCTCGTCCTCGACGACGGCTCGACCGATGGCACCGCCGAGATTCTCAACGATCTCCGCGAACCGATGGGGCTCGACATCATCCGCCACGAAGCGAACATCGGGTATGGCTGTTCGATCCGCCAGGCGTATCAGCGCGCACACCGCGATGGGTACGACTGGGTGATTACGATGGATTGCGACGATCAGCACGAACCCGAACGCCTGCCCGATTTCTTTGAAGCGATCCAACGCGATGATCTCGATATCATCTCAGGCTCGCGCTACCTCAAATCGGGCAACGGGTGGGATGCGGATCTGCCCCCCGCCGACCGGCGCGCGATCAACGCGACAATCACCAAAGAGATCAACGATCGGCTCGGGCTCAAGCTCACCGACGGGTTCTGCGGGTTCAAGGCCCACCGCGTCTCGGCGATGGCCAAGCTCAACCTGACTGATAACGGGTACGCCTTCCCGATGCAACTCTGGGTGCAGGCGATCGCCAACGGACTCCGCATCGGCGAGATCCCCGTCGAACTCATCTACAACAACCTCCACCGAACCTTCGGCGGCGGGCTCGACAACCCCGAAATCCGATTGACCCACTACCGATGCGTGATGTACCGCGCGATGGATCAGGTCATCGACCAGCTCCCCGACATGGCAAGGGCGCAGGCCAAAGCGGACTGTGCCAAAGTCCACTAACCCGTAGCACAGGCGTCCCGCCTGTGTCTTCTGAAGCTTGATCGAGACAAAGAATAAGAACACAGGCGGGACGCCTGTGCCACCGGTGAATCAGGGGGATGGGGGCCTTTGGAAAACGACGCACAGACAACCGAGTTGCAAGCCGACGATGAGCCCGCGTGTCCGGGCAGTGCTGACCATGCGCCGAGTGTGACCATCAAGCCCGATTGGGCAGCATGGGCATCGGCCCTGTCAACAAAGCGTCAATCACCCGCCCGGGCGGTGTTGGGGCTCGATCCCGATCGCCCGATCGTGATGAGCGGGCATCAGCCGATCGTTTTTCATAACGGAATCCTGTCCAAACTCATCGCCCTTGATGAAGCTGCCAAGCGCACCAATGCGCAGGCCGTCTGGATCGTGCCCGATCAGGATGCGGTCGATCCGGGGCTTGTCCGTGTGCCGATGGGCTCTGGTAAATCACTGAGCGCGCAGATGATCGAACTCCTGCCCAGCGGGACAGTTTCTCCCGGCGTATCGGTCGGCTCGATCGAATCAGCACCCATCGCCGAGCCTGAACATGAATCGCTCAAGCCTCTGGCGCAATGGCTCGATCAATACGCAGCGATCGGCTCGCTGGCCCAGCAGTTCGGATACGCGACGATCGAATATGCTTGTGACCAGCTCGGGATCGACACGCCGAGATTGGTCTTTGCATCCGAGTTGTTCCAAGCCGATGCGATCATGTCGATCATTGACACGATGCGCGTTGATCCTGCTTTGTGCGCACAAAGCTATAACAACGCCGTCGCGAAGTACCCTAATGCGGGCGTGCGGGCGTTGGTGATCGAGGAGGATCGGATCGAGCTTCCGATGTGGGGATGCCGAGCCAATCAGGCGCGGGTGGGGATTGATTCGACAAACATCAACGACTTTGCGCCCGCCGAGTTGATGCCCAAAGGCGTGCTGATGAGCGCGATCGCCCGGGCGCACCTCGCCGACCTGTTTATTCACGGCACCGGCGGGTGGGTGTACGACCGGATCGCAGAAGACTGGTTCAGTGAGTGGCTCGGGATCAAACTCGCGCCCATGGCAATGGCCACGGCCACCCATCGGCTCGATCTCGGATTCTCGCCGGGCGAGACCATCGACGCGGACTCGGCCAAGTGGCAGCTTCACCACGCCCGTCACACGCCTGCGATGGTGGGGGATGCGGGGACTCAGGCACGCAAGGATGAGTTGGTCTCGCAGATCCATCAGCTCGCGCCCAAAGACCCCCAACGAACGGTGCTCTATCGTCAGCTTCAATCGCTGCTCGATGATTTTCGCCAACACCACGCTGACGAACTCGCCGGGTTCGTTTCGCAGGCCAACCGGGCCCGGGCACTGGCTCGGCAGTACGAGTTGGCGATGGATCGGACCTGGAGCTTCGTGTTCTTTGACCAAGATGCGCTCCATGCCCTCAATCGTGCAACCCGGCGGGCGATGGGTTGATATCCTTCTCTATGCACACCCGGCTTTCATCTTGGCTCGTTCGATTCATGCTCATTGCTTTGGGCGTGATGCTGATCGGGTGCAGCAAGTCATCGCCGACGCCCAAGCCGGGCGATGCGATTGAACAAACATCCGAGACGATTGAATCGCGATTCGTCGTGCTCTCGCCTGCGATCGCGGTCATGCTCCGCGATCTTGGATTCGAAGATTCCATCGTCGCCAAGCACAGCTACGACTCGGCATTGAGCGATTCAATCCCCGTTGTGGGCTCGCATCTCGATATCGACTACGAACTCCTGATCGAGCTCGACCCGACGGATGTGTTCTTCGAGAAGCTCGCAATCGATCTCCCCGATCGATTTCGCACGCTCGCTGACGAGCACGATTGGCGCATCTGGACTTACGAGCTCAAAACGCTCGATGACATCGCGACGACGATTGATGATCTGTATCTCAAGTTGGTCGGGTTCCCCGATCCGGTCAAGGCCGATGACAACCTGCTCAACTTTGAGATCGATCCAACAGCTAGGTTTAATATCACGCTCCCCAGTGCAAGGCTGTCGCGATCGTGGTCGCCGATGGGGAAATCAGCGGCGAACGCCGGGCGGATGTTGATCTTGGCCGGGGTCGATCCGCCGGGGGCGATGGGGCCGGGCTCGTTCCATGCCCAGTTGATCGAACGATTGGGCATCACCCCGGCGATCGAAGATGGAGCCATGTGGCAGGAGCTTGATTTCGAGGACATCATCGAGCTCGCGCCTGATTCGATTCTGATCTTCACGCCAAAGCAACCCGATGCCAACGATCTCGTCGGCGAGCCTGAGCCGATGAACTGGGATGAGATCGTGACCAAGGTCGGCAAGCTGGCGACGCTCCCGATCCCGGCAGCCCAATCGCATCGCATCGCGATCATCGAGCACCCGCTCGGGTTGCTCCCGAGTTCATCACTTGGGCAGGTGGGCGATGAGATCGCCGAGGTGATTCGGCGATGGGATCAAACGCAGCCTTAGCCTTCAAGTTCAGCCTTCGAGCTCGGGTTGGACATGCACCGAGTGCCCTTCGACGAAGGCTCTTTGATCGAGGGTCTTTCCGTGCTCGGCGAGGAGTTGCTCGTCGGATTGGTATGCGGGCAGATCAAGGTTGATCGCCAAAACATACGCCGCCCGGGTGCCGGCGAAGACTTCGTCTTGCTGGTCTTGATTCAGTTCCATCGCATCGAGCCCGGACTTGAAAGCCATCCATTTTTTGCGTTGGGTTGGGCCGAAGGGGTCGAGGTAGCGGGTGCCCTTCATCGGATCGTCGAGGGCGTAGGCTTTGCGGACGACGCGGGCGACGAAGGAGTTGCCGTTGCACGCGCCCAGGCGGACATAGTGCAACCCGAGCAAGTGCAGAGGGCGGTCTTTGTGCGCACAGATGTGGTCAATGAATCGCTGCGTGCCCGGAGCGGGTTGAGCGATTGCCGGATCGACGCCGAAGTAGCCGAGATCTTCAGCGATGTAAGGCGTGAGGAGTTGTTCGTCGAGGATCAGCTCGGCGATGGTTGGGTGCTCGGGGAGGATGCTTTGCAACGCCTGATCGAAGGCGTTGTTGACGAGGTACTGCTGGGCGAGCATCGCGAGGTACCCGTCTTTGGGCATGGTGCCTTTGATCAGTGAGCCGGGGGTGTCTTGGCGCTCGGCGATCTGGTGAAGGGCCCAGTTGTCATCTTTGAGTCGTGTCGTGAGCATGTGGATTCTCGAATGGTTCGGGTGGTGAATGTTCAATCGTAGTCCGCGTATTGATCCGATGGCACCCAAAAACACCCCCGCGTGGATGCGCGGGGGCTCGTGGGGAGAGATGGGATTTGGGCTCACCCGTTGGAGAACGCGGTGAGGAAGGCGGAGATATCGAAGAAGTTCCATTCGCCATCGTTGTTGAAGTCGGCGATGGGGTCTTGGTTGCTAAAGGCAGCGAGGAACGCGGAGATATCGAAGAAGTTGAGTTGCCCGTCGCCGTTGATGTCTGGGGAGTTTCCCGAGCATCCGATGGCCTCGATCCGGAGATCATCGACCCCCGCCTCGACGATTGAGCCGTTGAAGAAATCGGACGCAATGAAACGCATGCGCATCTGATCGGTCGGAATCAGGGTGTCGGCGATGGTGAATCGCTTCTCGACCCATGCTGCGGCGCTCTGGGTGATGGTTTCGAGCACCAACCAAGAGTTACCATTGTCGTTTGATATTTCGACACGCATGGAATCTTCATTTGGCGAAGCGCCTGCATTGTTCGAGTACCAGAGCCAGTAGACGAGCTCGGCCGAATCTCCAGCGATGACGGCGTCGAGCATCGGGGAGGTGAGCGTAGTCGCGCCGCCGTCGATGTCACGATCGCCGAGCCCGTTGCCCGCGATTCCATCGGTGACCCAGCAATCGGTGCCGGTGGGGGTATGGTCATCTTCGGGTTGGGCCGCGGTGCCCTGCGGGTTCATGCGCCCCCAGATGCCTGTGTTCGCGGTGTCCGATGGCGAGCCGACGGTCCAGCCGGTGTTTGATTCCATGTCGTCGGTGAAGGCGACGGTGAACTCCTGGGCGAGTGCGCTCAGAGGCGATACGCTCCCGTCATTTGGGAAGAACACATCGGAACCATCGGTGGTCGTTGCTTGGAAGTAGTATTGGATTGTGTTGCCGCAGGATGTTGCGGGGAGATCAGCGGTGAATACACTATTGCCCGAGGGAGTCATGGAGATCGCATCAAACGAGCCCGATGATCCGATTCTGGTCATCAGCGTGGTCGCTGCGGGATCATTGGAGGCGATCCCATCGGTGATTGTGAGCGTGACGGGGGATGCAGTGTCGGCTTGGACAATGTCGATCTGGTCGAAGCTCAATGAGATGAGCCGAGTAGTGCGTTCGGCGAAGAGCATCGCAGCTTGGAAGTTCTCTTGCGCGGTAGGCAGGATGATCGAAGGCGGCGGGTCAAAGCGATCGGTCGGGCGGAGCTCGAAGGTCAGGCTTTTGGCACCGAGTTGTCCATAGAACCAGTCCGACGAATCGCCGGCTGCGGGATAGAGATCGACCGATTGCATCGGGTTGTAGAACACGCCTGAGAAGGCGAAGATTTCGTTGGAGAGATCCGTCGCGAGGGTGTCAAAGAAGGTGCGATCGGGCTCAGGGGTGATGACGCCGAAGTCGTAGCCGAAGGGCCAGAGGACGAGTTGGGAATAGGTGTGGTAGTCGATATGGGCGACGAAGTTCGACCCGTAGCTCAATGCAAGATCCCGGATGGCTTGGTCTTCTGGCTCGGAGAACGGCGCGGTGCCTCGATAGATATCGCTTGACGAATCGCTCGATGATCCTTCGCCGCCCCATTCGTATCCGAAGTTGCGGTTGAGATCGACGCCAAAGGTTGAGAACCCGTTGTTTCGCCGATTCTTTCGCCAGAATCGGTTGTCCGACCAGGTGTAGAGGTACCCATCGGGATTGGTGACGGGGACGATGACCAATCGGGCGTTGTCGAGGATGTCCGTGACGCGCGGATCGGTGTCGTATGAATCGACGAACTTCGATGCGAGGTAGGTGACGGTCATCGGCGAGACCCATTCGCGGGCATGGGCGTTGCCCTGCCAGAGGATCACCGGGCGATCGGCTGCGGCGTTGTTTGGCGCATCTGGCCCGGTGATGGTCAGTGCGTAGATGTTGTTGCCGAGGATCGAATCGCCGACATCTGACATAGTCGCCAGGTCTGGGCGGAGGGTTGCGATGTTGTTGAGGTAGGGGACGATCTCGGCGAACTGTTTGTAGTTGGCGAACCAGGCATCGTCGTGGACATTCGCGCCGCGCTGGTCTTGATTGATTCGTTGGCGATCGAGTCGCTCTTGGGCGACGACCTGATTCCAAGATTCGATGGTGGAGGCTTGGAGGTCTTCGATGAGCACATCGTGGGCGATGCCGAGCTTGGTGATCGCGGGGAGGTTGGAGCGTTTGATCTGGACATCGAGCATTCCGATGCCGACGCGTTCGGACCAGATGGATTCGGTGAGTTCAAGCAGCGCGTCGAGTTGAGGCTGCGAGGTGGTGCGCACGCGGATGGTCATCTGATCGGCGAAGGTGTCACTCGGGGAGTGGGTGAGTGGGTCGATGCGCGGGATCTCGGGGAGATCAATCGGCTGGGCGTGGGCGAGGGAGAAACACATCCCCGAGGTGAGCACAAGGAGTGGAGCCGAACGGATGATTGAGTGGGCGAGAGATGATGATCGCATGAGATGGATATCCTCGTGATGTGGATGCACAGGCGGATTTGGATAGCGGGCATGGGCTCAAGAAGAGAGCACGGTGTCCAGAACGGGTGTATCGGTTCAGAACTGGCGATACACAGCGGCGATGCAGCATGGAGACAAGAAAACCATCAGCACACACGGCGTATAGGTAGATACGCCCGATATCGCTCAAGAGTTGCACCGAACCCATGGATTCTCTCGATCAGCCAGAAGTTGATGAGGTATAGTCTGGGCATGAAAATCAACAAAATCATGCTTGGTGTGCTCGTAATCGGGGTTCTTGGTGTTCTGGGTGGGTGTGCAGGGGTTCAGGATGTCCGTGTGGCCGGGGCGTATGCCGGGACATTTGAGCGTGGGGCGGTGGCTGCGGATCATGAACTTGCTTCGCAGGCCGGGGCCCAGATGCTTGCGATGGGAGGCAACGCGGTTGATGCAGCCGTGGCGGCTTCATTCACGCTCTCGGTCGTCCGCCCCTACTCCTGCGGCATCGGAGGCGGCGGGTTCATGGTGATCCACCTGCCCGATGATCCCACGCATGGGTTTGTGCAGACGACGATCAACTATCGGGAGACCTCGCCGTATGGCAAGTCGATCACTTCGACCGGGCTTTCGATCACCGGCGGTCGATATTCGGTCGCGGTGCCGGGGACTGTTGCGGGGTTGCTCTACGCGCTCGAACACTATGGCACGCTGGATCGGGCGACGGTGATGGCCCCCGCGATTGCCGGTGCGTACGACGGGTTCATTGTCGATGAGCATTTCTATCACGCCGCGATGGGGTTGCACGAAAAATACATCAAGAACCCGGGGCTGCAGACGAGTCATATGAGCATGCCTTGGAAGAAGTTTGCACTCTATGGGCGGGTGAAGGTCGGCGATCGGATTGAGAATCCAGAGCAGGCCCATGCCCTCGAACTCATCGCCCGCGACGGGCTCGAAGCGTTCACACGAGGCGAGATCGGGCAGGCGATTGTGAAATCGCTTCAGGCAAAGGGCAAGCGACGGCTGCGAGGCGGGGCGATCACGCTCGATGATCTGGCGGGGTATGCACCCATCGAGATGGAACCGATCGAGGCGACCATCGCGGGCAAGCGGTTCATCGGGATGCCCCCGCCATCAAGCGGCGGGGTGACGATGTTTGAGACGCTCAAAATTATGGAAGCCAAGGGGCATAACTTCGCCGATGTCAAGCAGAGAAACCAGCAGGTGCATGTGATGATCGAATCGCTCAAGCACAGCTTCGCCGATCGCGCCCGGTACCTCGCCGACCCAGCGTTTGCTGATGTGCCGGTGGATATGTTGCTCGATGATGAGAACATCCAGCGGCTTGCCGCTTCTATCGGGAGTTCTGCGATGCCTATCGAGGACTATGGCACGCATGAGCCTCTGGTTGAAGATGCGGGGACGAGCCATGTCTCGGTGATCGATCCCTTCGGCGGCGCAGTGGCGATGACCGAAACCATCAACTTCGAGTTCGGCTCGCGCGTGGGCGTCGAGGAGTTCGGGTTTGTGCTCAACAACGAGATGGACGATTTTACGAATCCCAATGCCAAGCCCAACGGGTTTGGATTGGTGCAGTCTGAAGAAAATATGCCCGAGGTGGGCAAGCGGCCGCTGTCGAGCATGTCGCCGACGATCGTGCTCGATGAGGATGGGCGGGTCATCGCGATCGCGGGGGCATCGGGCGGGCCAAAGATCATCACCTCGACGATGCAGGTGCTGCTCAATGTGCTCGGCGGGATGGATGCGGGCCAAGCGGTGGCGATGCCCCGGCTGCACCATCAATGGCTGCCCGACGAACTGAGCTTTGAATCCGGGTACAGCATCTACATCCTCAATGTGCTGGGCAACCCGCTGCGCGGGTATGGGCACAACATCGTTGATCGCAAGGCGAAGGCGATCGGCAATGTGCAACTGATCGTGCGCGACCCCGATGGCAATGGGTGGCAGGCAGCGAGTGATCCACGCAAGGGTGGTCGCCCGGCGGGGATTGATTGAGCGAAGAGCTGATATGTGCTTGAATCATTCGGATTCGGATGATTCTCTGAACGAACGAGCCTAGAAATCACACGATGACGACTCCCTCCACACCCCATTCCAGACCGATCAGTCAAGAATCCCAAGCCGAACAGGGCACGCGTTGGCGCGCGGCGGTGACCATCGGGACGCACTTTGTGGTCGATGTGTTTTCATTTGTAGGCGTGTCGCTGCTGCCTTTGTTGGCGGTGATGCTCGATCTGCGGACGGAACAAAAGGCGTTGCTCTTGGCGCTGGGGTCGCTCAGTTCGGGCGCGGTTCAGCCTGTCGTGGCGTGGGCGAGCGATCGGTTTGATACGCGGGCGCTGGGGACGCTTGGGTTTGTGATCGCGGTGCTGTGCATCGGGAATCTGGGGATGTCGCGGAACTTCACCGAGTTGGCCATCTTGTATTGCCTGGGCGCGGTGGGTATCGGCGCGTTCCACCCGCCCGCTGCAGCGATCGTCGGGCACCTGGGGGGCTCGAAGCGTTCGATCTTCGTCGCGATTTTCTTCCTCGCCGGGATGACGGGCGGGATTGTGGGCAATGTGTTCACGCCCAAGTTTGTCGCGATGATGACGCCTCAACTTGAGACCGGCCCGGACACCGTCTCGGGTGTGCTCGCGCTGCGTTGGTTTATTCCCATCGGGCTGCTCTGTGCGTTGTTCCTAGCGATGTCGATCCATAAGGTCGGGCATCGTCACGATTCGGCCAGCGAGCATCATGTGTCGTGGACACCCAAGGAACGCAAAAAACGATGGTTCACGGTCTGGGTGCTGTACATCACCAACATGCTTCGGTTTAGTGTGAACATGGCGTTGATCTATCTGCTCGTCGAATGGACCGAGCGGATGGTGCTGATGCGCAACGACGCGTCGAGCATGAGCAGCGAGCTTGGGATCAAGGCAGCGCAGCTCAACGGGATACTCCAAGCGTCGATGCAGGTGGGGATGGGCGGGATCGGGATATTGCTCGGGTTCACGCTCGCTGCACGGTTCGAGAAGTTGATGTTTGTGGTGCTGCCGATGCTCGGTGCGGGGGCGTTGTTCATGATCCCGCGGGCTGGGATGATCGCCGATGGCAGCGAGGTGCCTATCGCGGTCTTTGCGACAATTTTGACGGGCGTTGGATTCGGTGCGGTGATCCCGGTGAGTATTTCGCTCGCCCAGCGATTGCTGCCTCACCGCACAAGCATGGCCAGCGGGTTGATGCTCGGGGGCGCGTGGATGCTCGCGTTTGTCGGGCCGATCTTTGCCGAGTTGGTGCACAAGGGCTTTGCGAGCAAGCCTCACATGCCCGGGTTCGTGCTCGATGCGATCGGATCGCTCCCCGAGGGTGTTTCGAAGCCGATGCTCGAGGGGTTCGGGCTTGATTCGGCGTTTACCGCCACCGCGATCGTACTTTTTCTTGCGGGGCTGATTGCGATGCTGCTGCCTCACAAACTGATCGTAGAGGTCGCCAAGCACTGATTCGGGCAGTGCGTGTGTGACACGGTTGTGACAAACGGATAGGTGTTTTCTGGTGTGACAAAGCGGTGACAGCTTTGGGTGATATTGGGTTGTATCTATTACCGTGGCGGAGGGATCGCGTTTGTCGTTCTGCTGCCGATTAGGAGATACAGCATGAAACGGTCATTGAATCTAGCACTCGCATTGGTCACACTGACAGGTTCCGCGTTGGCGGCGTCATCAACGGGCGGGGGGCCTCGCTGTGGTTTGTCCGCGCCTGTTGATCGTGCCCCTGATGAATCGCAGCAGGTTGGGCAGCAGGTTGAACAACAAACATATATCGATGTCGTGTTCGTGCTCGATACTACCGGGTCGATGGGTGGATTGATCGAGGGCGCGAAGCAGAAAATCTGGTCGATTGCAAACACGATCTCGCAGACACAGCAGACGCCTGTGATCCGGTTCGGGCTTGTTGGATATCGTGATCGGGGCGATGAGTATGTGACGAAGATGACCCCGCTCACCGAGGATATCGACACGATGTACGCCGACCTGATGGGATATCAAGCCCGAGGAGGGGGCGACACGCCTGAATCGGTCAACGAGGCGTTGTTCCAAGCGGTCGAGCGGTTCGATTGGACATCGGAGGAGGGGTCGCTCAAGTTGATTTATCTGGTCGGTGATGCACCGCCGAAGATGGAGTATGTGGATGATGTGAAGTACCAGGCGTCGTGTAAACTGGCGAAGGAAAAGCGGATCAATATCAATACCATCCAGTGCGGCTCGATCGGCAGCACCGATCGGTTCTGGCAGGAGATTTCCCAACTGGCCAATGGTGCGTACGCCAAGATCGAACAGAGCGGCGGCGTCGTCGCCATCGCCACCCCTTACGACAAACAACTCGCCGAGCTCAATCAACGGTTCCAACGCACGATGCTCGACTACGGAAACGATGATATTCGATCATATCAATACGCCAAGCGGGCACGATCGAAGAGCATCAGTGCTGGGGCTGCGCCAGAAGCCGAAGCGGATCGGGCGGTCTATAACATTTCCTCAGCCGGAACCGCGAATGCCTATGGCAAGCAAGAACTCGTCAATGATGTGGTCAACGGCACAGTGAAGATTGAAGAAGTCAAAAAAGATGAGCTCCCCGAGGAACTCCAATCGCTCACGCTCGAAGAGATCAAGGCAGAGATCACACGCCAGCAAGCCCAACGAGAAAAAATCACCGCCCAGATCAAAGAACTCGCATCCAAGCGTGCAGCGTATCTCTTGGAGAATCAGTCCAAAGCCGGCAAGGACGGGTTTGATCAGAAAGTGCTCGACGCGCTGATTGAACAGGGCGCCCGCGTGGGGATCGAGTTCAAAGCCGATGCCGATCCAAAGGCTGATGGGCCGAAAGATGAGCCCAAAGCGCCCGCCAAGGACTGAACCGCAGACCGATTTCTACTATCATTCATAGACACAAGGAGCACACCATGAACTCGTTCACCAAAATCGCCTGCTCGGCTGCGATGCTGATCGCCTCGACAGGACTCGCTGACGAAACCGCGCTGACGATTTATTCCTCCGCCCAGCCCGGCGCCATCTCGCCCGATCTCTACCGCCCGATCCCGGGCGGGGGCACGCAGGGGTACAACGCGTATCGCCAAATCCCGGGCTACGCCATCATCAAGCAACAGCGGGACCTTGACATCAAGCGGGGCGTGTCGGATATCAGTTTCACCGGCGTCGCCGCACTGCTCGATCCGACGACCGTGATGTTCGAGTCGCTGACCGATCCAAAGGGCACGGCGGTGCTCGAGCAGGACTACCGGTTTGACCTGCTGAGCATGGACAAGATGCTCGAGCGATACATCGACAAAGAAATCATCTGGGGTGGGCAGCGCGTCAAACTCCTCTCCGTGTCGGCGGGCGGGATGCTCATCGAGCGAGACAACGGCGAGATCGAGTTCCAACTCGGATACCACGGCGTGCGATTCCCGTCGATGGCTGATGGGTTGATCTTGAAACCCACGCTCAACTGGATGATCGAATCACAAGCCGGAGGCGAGCAGGAAACCCGTATCTCCTACGAAACCAAGGGCATCACCTGGTGGGCGGATTACAACATCGTCTATCGCGAGGGTGATGACGCGAATCATGGGTACATGGACATGGGCGCGTGGGTTTCGATCTTGAATCAGTCCGGGGGGACTTATGAGGATGCCAGCCTGAAACTCGTCGCTGGCGATGTGAACCGGGCCGGTGCGGGCGGTGGGAGGTCTCCGTTTACTGGGGTACAAGAACGAATGTATGACATGGCCAAATCCGCCCCGGGCTTCGAGGAAAAATCATTCTTCGAGTACCACCTCTACACCCTCGGCAGAAAAACAACCATCCCCGACCGCTCGACCAAGCAGATCGAACTCTTCGACGCGGCCAAGGGCGTGCCCGTCGAGAAGAAGATGCTCTATGATGGATCGAAGATGTACGCCAACTATGGCGGGCGCCAGAACGATAAAAACTTCGGCATCACCTCCAACGCCAAGGTCGAGGTGTTCCTCTCGTTCGAGAACAAGAAGGAGATCGGGCTGGGGATGCCGTTGCCCTCGGGAAGGATCCGCGTGAGCAAGCTCGACGACGCCGACGGCTCGTTCGAGTTCATCGGCGAGGACACTGTCGATCACACCCCCAAGGACGAAACCGTGATGATCAAGCTCGGCAATGCCTTTGATGTGGTTGGCGAGCGCCGCCAGACCGCATTTAGCCGGGGGAGCCACTGGATCGTTGAATCCTTCGAGATCAAGATCCGCAATCACAAGGATCAAGCGGTCGAGGTGCAGATCCAAGAGCATCTCTATCGGTGGAGCAACGCGAAGGTCACCAAGATATCGCACAATCACGAGATGCTCGATGCCCGGACGATGCACATCCCCGTCACGGTCGAAAAAGACGGCGAGGTCGTCGTCACCTACACCGTGCGGTACGATTGGTAAAGGAAGTTGTATGTCATTAGGTGTGATTTTAGTTGTGGAAGACGACGACGCGATTCGGCGAGGCTTGGCCGACGCGTTGTCGTATTCTGGGTACACCACCCACCACGCGCCCGACGGCGTCGCCGGGTTGGAACTGATCCTCTCGACCGATGCTGATCTGGTCTTGCTCGATATCATGATGCCCAAGATGGACGGCTTAGAAGTCCTCGCCGAGCTGCGGAAAGTGAAACCATCGCAGCCTGTGATTTTTTTAACAGCCCGGGGCGAGGAGTACGACCGCGTGCAGGGGCTCAAGCTCGGCGCGGATGATTACATCGTCAAGCCCTTTAGCATCGACGAGCTGCTCGCGCGAGTCGAAGCGGTGCTGCGAAGATCGCCGGGCAGACCCACGAGCCGAACCACCGTGACGATCGCGGGGCGGGCCATTGATTTCGAGCGCCGAGAAGCCGTCCTGCCCGGAGGCGTCCGCCGATCGTTCACCGAACGCGAATCCGAGGTTTTAGGGTTCCTCGCGTCGAACGCCGGCCGCGCGGTGTCGCGCGATGAACTCTTGCAAACGGTCTGGGGCTTGGATCCCCGAGGAACCCACACACGCACAGTCGATATGACCATCGCTCGCCTGCGCGAAACCCTCGACGACGATCCGGCGAATCCGAGCGTCATCAAAACGGTCCGAGGCAAGGGCTACATGCTCGCGATGCCCGATGAGAATGCTGCGGGGGGTGATGCGTGAGCACCCGGCGCGTCATGACCTGGTTGATCTTCTGGTCGAGCGTTGTGCTCGCGCTGGGCGCGCTCGCGTGGGTGACGGTCGAGGTGATCGCGCTCGAAAAGAGGCAGGCCGTGGCGCACATCGAGGCCCAGCGCCAAGAATCCATCCGCCGGGCGCTCTGGCGCATGGATTCACGCATGGCCCCGATCCTCGCGATCGAGGCATCGCGCCCGTACACCGACTATCAGCCGATCGTCAACGCCAACGACGACTGGCTCCGGCTCTCCGATCAATGGGCCGCCAAGAGCATCCGCACCGTCACCGATTCAAACATGGATTATGCGAACCGGTACTTCGAGTATAACTACGAAGATGCGCAAGACCCCGTAGAGGAAATATCAGGGCTCATCAACATCAAGCAAAGCGGGACTGTGCGTGAAAATGGGGACTCGGTTTCCAATACAGAGCAAGGGGCTCAAGCTCCTGTATTTGACGAAATGGTAGAAACTTCGCAAGCACTGACCATGCGGCAGACAGATTCCGACTTTGAAGCCCGCCGAAAGGTTGCCGACCTTGCATCGCAGTCGGCTAAGCGGGAGACTTCGCGAGAAGAGGTTGTGTCATCTGACAAACTCATGCAGAAGAGCGATGGTCGAGCATCCAGCGGAAGCAGCGGGGCAAGTTCTGCGTTTTCAAGCGTGCCCGAAGCAATGAGCACAGATCCGATCGAGCTTGAAAATGCGAACGAGGTTGCGATCAATGAGATCAACACCCTGAGCCCGCGATGGATCGCTGACAACACCGGCGCGATGCAGCTCGTGCTCGTCCGCTCGGCGGTGATCGAGGGCAAGCCGGTGATCCAAGGCGTCTGGCTCGACTGGGACGCGCTGCGAAACGATCTGCTCGAAGCGGTCGATGATGTCATGCCCGACTCATCGCTCGTCCCCGTCACCGGCCCGCGCTCGTCGATGGTCGGCGGGTACCAACTCGCCACCATCCCCGTGGCGTTTATTCCTTCGGCAAACACCATCAACATCCCCTGGCACTGGTCGCCCGCGACGGTTGGGTTGTTGGTGACTTGGATTGCGATCATCGCGACGATTATCGCGGTGGGGATTGTGCTCCGCGCCGCGATCGTGCTCTCTGAACGCCGAGGCCGATTTGTCTCGGCCGTCACGCATGAACTCCGCACGCCTTTGACAACTTTTCGACTCTATTCCCAGATGCTCGCCGACGGCATGGTCTCCGACGAAGAGGTCCGCACCGATTACCTCCAAATCCTCAAACGCGAATCCGAACGCTTGACGGGCATCGTCGAGAATGTCCTCGAATACGCAAGGCTCACCCGGAAGCGATCGGCCAAGGACAAAGCTGCCGGCGTGCAGACGCTCTCGCCGGGCGCGCTCATCGCCCGATTCCGCCCCACCCTTGCGCGTCGCGCCGGGCAGAGCAATCTTGATCTTGTGGTGTCGATGGATCTCGAAGCCCACAAGGAGCGCACCGTGACGGTTGATCCCCATGCCGTCGAGCGGATCATGATGAACCTGATCGAGAACGCGTGCAAATACGCTGCCCCCGCTGAGGGCGACGACCTGCCGATCGAAGAAGCCGACACGCGCATCCACCTCGATATCACCATCAAGGACAACACCCTCGAACTCCTCGTCGCGGATCACGGCCCGGGCATCCGCCCAGGCGAAGACGCCCGGATCTTCGGCGAGTTCCAACGCGGCTGGCGAGGCTTATCCAACGCCCGCTCTGGTCTTGGATTAGGGCTCGCCCTCTCGCGCGGGCTTGCAAGAGAGATGGAAGGCGATCTCATCCTCACCAAACGACGCAGCCACGGCGCCGAGTTCCTGCTGACCATCCCGCTCGATGAAAACGCGAGCGAATCGTAGTTTCAGACATTCTTTCTCCTCCCCCGGGCTTCCGGGGGAGGTGGCCGCGTCTTCGCGGACGGAGGGGGTCTTTTCTTCCCCATTCCCCATTGCCTTCTCAAAGCGAAGACCCCCTCCGTCTCACTTCGTTCGACACCTCCCCCGGAAGCCCGGGGGAGGAGATAGAAAAAATTTCACACCCCAAAGCACGCCCAAGCCTGCGCTTCGCTGATCCGCTGATCGAAGTTAATCGCTTGCGATTTATCCATTCCGATCCGCCGACGATGCACCGCAGCCTGGATCGAATCCTCAGGATTCGCCCGTACGATCGGTACATCAGACCCGAAGATCAAATCAACCCCGGGTTCTAAGCCCGACTCGATCAGTTCTTGAATCGGGAACACCCGATCGAGCCGATCGGGCACCGCCTTGCGCAACGCTTCGACATCAGGCAGCAGATGGCAAGGCTGGAGCGAGGCGATCGCGCCGAGTTCTTTGAACCGGGGGATATCCGCTTCATCAATCAGCTCGGCGTGCTCGATACGACAGCCTTTGTGCGCACACCCCGTGCGCTCGATCGCATCGAGCATCGCGCGGACCGCGCCATCGCCAATCGCATGGGCGGCGATGGGGAGTCCGTGATCCTTGCAGATCGTGAGCATCGCGTCGATCTGCTTGGGTTTCATCATCGCTGTGCCTCGGGGATACTCAGCGTGCCCGTCCGCGAATGGTTCGAGCATCCACGCGGTGCGGGAGTTAAAAGTGCCATCGACGAAGATTTTCCCGCCTCCGATGCTCACAGCCTCCGTGTTCCATGATGCCGAACTGGCGAGCGTTTCGCGCAGGTCTTTCATCAGCGGGAACAGCACCGAGCGCAGCGAAATCTCGCCCGCCGCATATAAATCACTCAATACCCCTCCGACCCAAGGCTGAGTCTTGAGTTCATGCATCTCGACAAACCCCATCGCTTCAAGATGCAAACAGGCATCACGCACCAGATCAATGCGCTGCGATTCTTCCGGCTCGGGCACCGCGTTCCACATCATCAGCGCAGCGTGCTCGATCAGCACCCCGGTCGGCTGCCCATCGGGGTCGAGTTCGATGCGTCCGGATTCAACCTTTGTATCGCCATCAATCCCCGCAATTTCCAAAGCCGACGACGAGGCGACGAGTTGGTGATAATCAAAGCACCACGCCACGGCTGCCCGCCCATCGCAGGCGCGATCAAGCACTTGGCGCGTCGGCCAGGTCGGATCAGGCCATCCATCGGGTCGGGCGCCGTGGGCGAGGATCCACGCATCGAGTGGCGAGGTCTTTGCCCGCTGGCTCAATGCTTCGATCATCGCCTCGCGCGATTCGCAATCACACAGATCGACCATCTTGAGCGATCGCCCAAGCTGGAACAGGTGCGCGTGCCCTTCGCGGAGTTGTGTCGGTCGATGGGGACTCACGACACGCCGCCATAGAGGGCGGCGATGACATCCTCAGCCTGCGTTGCATCTTCAACCGGCGACGGGAACTCCACCCGCAACACCCCGAACTTGGTGCGCACATCCATCCCGATCGGATCAATCCCCACCGCCAGAGGCTCATCGACCGTGGCTTTGGTCAAAAGTTTGCAGACCTCGCCGAGCGCTTTGCGATCGGTGTTGAGTTTCTTGCACAACCCCGCCAGGGCATCAATGAGCGGGTTGGGGATTTCGAGTTCGTCGGTGCCGACGACTTCGCCCGATTCGAGCTTGGCGAAGTTGATCCTTCCCAATGCCCAGATCGAGCTCGGCTGATGCAGGTGATACGCCAAGAACCGATCGCAGGCTTCTTCTTCGATGTTGGTGCTCAGGTCCAAACTCACCCGCATCGGCGCATCGAACCGATCCTCAGGGATCACCAAGACCACATCGTCGGCATCGAGTATCGCCTCTTCAACGCTCAGCACCAATGACCCGGTGCGCGGTTCGACGATATAGCGAACACTGTCGTAAGGCGTGGAATCTGCCAAAAGCGTGGCTTGAGTATGCCCTTTGAGCAGGCGCGTTGCTCGGTCGGTTGCATGTAGATGATCGTCATTGTTCATGAAGTTCGTTCCAAACACTCGTCACCGCCCGGATTGGGCCGGGTATTGTATCATCGTCGAGCCCGCCGAGCCGTTTCTGGTACATCCGAACCGTGATCCATTGTCCGAGCTTGAAGCCCGCCGGGGCGAGTTCGCCGAGGGCTTCCATACCCATCGATTCATGAAGCCTGACGCTTGCATCGTTGGGCAGTGACACACCTGATATCACCACACGGTACCCTTGCAAAGCGAGCACCTCGAAGAGCTTGCTGTAGAGCGTTTTTCCAACGCCCACTCCCTGTGAGCCGGCGACGACATAAATCCCAGATTCAGTAGTCCATCGGTATGCCTGGCGGGGCTTCCACTCCGAGCCCTTGGCAAATCCCATGAATCGATCATCGTCATCAACCGCGATCAGCCAGGGATAGGTCTCTGCTGCGTTCTGCCAATCTTCAAGCACTTTGTCGGCATTGGTCGGCACCGTTCCAAAGTGTGCAATCGAAGACCCGATCGCATGGTTGAGCACCTCGGTGATTTCGCTCGTATCGTCACTGGTCATCAGCCGAATGTGCATGCACGCCTCCCGATGTTTATACGCGGAAGATCGACCCGAGTTTCTTGCCCAGCATCAACGAGGCCCCGAAGAGGGTGATCGTGAGCAGCGTCATGCCCCAGACCCCCATCGCGCTGGCGATGTAGATGCCATCGCCCAAACGGTTGGTGAACTCGAAGATCATCTTCGTGATCGGGAAATGATCGCTCCGCTGGGCGAGGATCAGCGAATCCGACACTTCGAGCATCGAGAAGCTAAAGACCAAGAGCCCGCCCGCGATCAGATTGGCCATGATGAGCGGGATAATCACCTTGCGCACCGCTGCGACGCGCGTCGCGCCCAGGTTCACCGCAGCCTCTTCAAGCTCGCCTGAGGTCTGTTCGAGCCCGGAGACCGTCGATCGCACAATATAAGGCAGCCTGCGGATCGCATAGGCGATGACCAAAAGCGGGAACGGATTGGGATTGGTTCCAAAGACCGCCAGCGTGCCTTCGAGAGGATCACCCGAACCAAAGGGCCAGCGCAGCGTCATCGCGACATACCCAAACGCCATCACCAACCCCGGCACCGCCAGAGGCAGCATGCACAACGCATCGAGCAACCCGCGGCCTTTGATCGTCGTCCGCACGATGATGTATCCGATCACCACGCCGAAGGACATATTCAATCCCATCGCGATCAGCGAGAGCATCAGCGAGTTCTTGATCGAGTTGAATGATTCGGGCGAGGTGAGCGCTTCGGTATAGTGCGAACCAGTCAATGATCCGGGCAACACGCTGGCGTACCACGATCCGGGCTCGGCGACACTCGTGAGCATCACCCCGAGATGAGGCATGATCGCGATGATAATCACGCTGCCAAATCCGATCGCAGCCATCCATCCCCAGAGCCCCGTCAACTGAATCTCGGTTCCCGCGCGCGAGGCTTTGGAGTACATCGCGTACCCCTTCTTGCCAAAGATAAACTTGCCCAGCAGGTAAAAACCGATCGCCGCGACCAGAAGCACCATCGTCAGGGCATAGGGCTCGGCATTATTCTGCACATCCTTGAGCCCATAGAAAATCTGCACCGAGGTGACATCGTAATAGTCGAACATCAAAGGCGTGCCCAGCTCGGTGAAGCTCCAGATGAACACAATCGTCGCCCCGGCAAACAACCCCGGACGGATCAGAGGCAGCGTGATCTTGAAAAACCGCTTCCACCCCCCCGCGCCAAGGTTCTCCGCGCTCTCATCGAGCGCCGGATCGAGGTTGGCCAATGAGGCTGTCGCGTTGAGGTAGATGATCGGGTACAAATGCAACGCCATCACCGCAACTACCCCCCAGAACTTGCCCTGCCCGAGCACATCCCAATCGGTGCCCAGCAGCGCGTTGAGCGAGCCCTCGCGTCCGAGCAATGCCCGGATCCCGATCGCCCCGACAAACGGCGGCAAAATCAAAGGCACCAAGATCGACGCATTGAGCACCTTCTTGAACGGGAAATCAAACCGAGCACTCAACACCGCCAAAGGCAGCGAGATGATGATGCACAAGGTGGTCGTCGCAAACGCGATCTTGAACGCGTTGACAATCCCCGCCACGCGGGTCGGGTCTTTGAAGACCAACAGCAGGTGATCGAGTGTCCACCCCTGCCCGGTCGCCACATCGCTGGCGAACCCGCCTCGGACGGTGAGCCCGATGGGGTATAAAAGGAACATCCCCAGCACCGAAAGAATACCCAGGAGCAGCCCATACTGAATCAGATTGCGGAGTGTGCGTGCAGACATCGACTGCCAGTCTACGGCCTCTGCACGCGATTTGCACCCAGATCGGCTCGAAACTGCACAAACCAACCAAACCCAAACACGATCCATCCGTTGAGCGCGTGCAATTGGAGAGGTTTCACCCTAGAATAACAATGATGCCCACCGGGACAGATGGATGGATTCATCCGCCGGGGCAGCGTGAAGAAGATAAAGGAGGTCCACATGCGTACCAATGTCATCGGGCTACACAATATGGAAGTCACCGACGCTCTCCGCGATCATGCGGAATCAAAGACCAAAAAACTCGATAAGTTCAACGATCTCGTCCAACAGATCGACCTGAAACTCTGGAAAGAGAACACCGCCAAAGAGCAGTTCTCCGTCGAGATCGTGGTCGATGTCGTGAATCACCCAGATTTCATCGCCAAAGCTGACGGGCACGATATGTATCTGGTGATCGACGATGTGGTCGCCAAAGTCGGGCGTCAGCTCAACGACCACCGCGAAAAACTCAAACTCGAACACCGCTAAACGCTGCACAAGCCCCCGCAAGTCCCCGTATGCCCTCTCTCCGGAGTCACGCCAATCGGCGAGCAAACGATGGGCACAGTTGCATGCGGGGGATGACCCGTTGATTACGAGGATACGGATATGAAACTGACCGAAATCATTGAGCCCGGCTCAATCGTCGCTCCGCTGAGTTCGACGGATCGAGACGAGGTTGTCGTCGAGCTCATCGATGCGCTGATCGCTTCGGGTGCAGCCCCCGCTGCGATGAAGGATGAACTCGTCGAGCGGGTGCTCGATCGGGAACGAAAGCACTCGACGGGCTTTGGACGCGGCGTCGCGGTGCCTCATGTCAAGCATCCCGATATCGAGCAGATCACGGCTGCGATCGGGATTTCACCAGACGGGATCGATTTCAGTTCCCTCGATCAACAACCCGTGTACACGGTGTTCCTCTTGCTGAGCCCGCAGAGCAGGCCCGAGGAGCATCTCCAGGCGATGGAGATCATTTTTAAGAACCTCTCGAAAGAATCCTTCCGCCGATCGCTCCGCCAGGCGGGCACCTCGGAGGAGATCCATCAGCTCCTCGATGATGCCGACAACCATCGACTCGGAGGCTGAGCCCGCTGCACTCCTTTTCCCAACCCCCTCATCCGCCCGAGGAGAACGCACTAGCGTGAGCAAAACCGCTTCATCCAAGGTGAAAATCGTCAACCGGTACGGGCTCCACGCCCGCCCGGCGACGGATTTTGCACAGGCTGCCAATGGGTTTGCGTCAGATATCCGCGTCCGCAATGAGGGCGAGGAAGCCGATGGGAAATCGGTGATGGAACTGATGATGCTCGCTGCGACCAAAGGCACCGAGCTCGAACTGATCTGCGTCGGCGATGACGCCAAGGATGCCCTCAATCACCTCGCCGCCTTGATCCATCGCGGTTTCGACGAGGAAGAGGACTAATAATCAGAACCGGTAGCACAGGCGTCCCGCCTGTGTCTTTTTTTAATCGCAAAATACATCGTCAAGCAAAGCCCTCAAAGACACAGGCGGGACGCCTGTGCTACCGGGGGTGGTTTTACTCGCAGGCCAACCCAAGCTCGGCCATCTGAGCCTCGTTCATCCTCTGAATCGATGCACCCACCGATGCCAACCGATCTTCAAGCCCTTCGTACCCGCGGTCGATGTGATACACCCGGTGGATCACCGTCGTGCCCTGCGAAGCCATCGCAGCGAGCACCAGCGACGCCGAGGCCCGAAGGTCCGATGCCATCACCGGCGCGCCGGTGAGTTTGCCGACCCCAGAGATTACCGCGGTGGGCCCGTGCTTATGGATCGAGCTGCCCATCCGGGTGAGTTCCGCAACATGGAGGAACCGCTCGGGGAAGATCTTCTCGGTAATCACCGAGTTGCCATCCGCCAGGCACAACAACGCCATGAACTGGGCCTGCAAATCCGTCGGGAATCCCGGATGAGGCTGGGTCGTGATCTGCACAGGCTTGAGCGATCCCGTTCCCGTGACGGTACACGATCGGCGGAGGGGATCGGGGTTGGAATGCGAATCGGTGGGATCAACATGCACCCCGATGGCTTCGAGCCGATCGGTCGCCGACATCATCGCATCGAGCGGGCAGTTCGTCAGGGTCAAGGTCGAGTTGGTGATCGCAGCTGCGCACATGAAGGTGCCTGCCTCGATCCGATCGGGGATGACTGTATGATCGACTCCGCCGAGGGTTTCGACGCCTTCGATGGTGATTCTGGGCGATCCCGCCCCGGCGATCTTGGCGCCCATCCCGATGAGCATATTGGCCAGATCGACAATTTCAGGCTCGCAGGCAGCGCATTCGATGATGGTGGTGCCCAGCGCAAGCGTCGCAGCTGACATCACATTGGCGGTGCCGAGCACCGTCGAGCCGAACGGGCCACCCAAAAACACAGTATCACCGATCAGCCGACCCGATTGGGGGACCTGAGCGACGATATCGCCGCCTTCGAGGGTGATCCGTGCCCCGAGCGCTTCGAGCCCGCGCAGGTGTAGATCAACCGGGCGTTGTCCGATGGCGCACCCGCCGGGCATCGAGACACGGGCTTTGCCTCGCTTGGCGAGCATCGGGCCCAGCACGCAGATGCTCGCCCGCATCGTCCGCACGATGTCATATCGCGCGTGGAACTCGGAGTTATCCACGACGCGAAGCGTTGTTTTGGGGATGTCCTGATCCGAATCTCGGGTGGACTCAACACCGAGTTCGCCCAGCAGGCGTTCCATATTGCGGATATCCGAGAGATCGGGCACATCGCGCAGGATCACCGGCTCATCGGTGAGCAGCGTCGCAGCCAACAAAGGCAGGGCGGCGTTCTTCGACCCATTGATCCGCAATGAGCCCGCAAGTTTTCGGCCTCCCTCAACGACAAAGACATCCATGCCCATCAACCTCCAAAAATGATCGGTTCACGGTGAGTGTACCGTGGATCGGAACCGTTTTCGGACGATCCGAGCGTGTTCCATAAAGAAGGTATCGGCCGATCGCCCATCGCCGCTCGCAAATCGGTCAGCACCAGTCACTTGGCGATTATCCCCTCCAAACGGGAGTTTTTGCCTGATCCACACAGGCCGCACCAGATCGCGCAATTATCACCGCATTGGGGTGGTGCGCTCGGTTGGTGAAATGGATGTTCAGAGGGTACACATGCCCAAATCATCCTCGGCGGGTGAATCGGGCAACCAACATGCAACTGGGAGTGGGCAAATGACCACAGCCAACACAACCACCCTCGAATCGTCCGAGTCGGAGAACACCAACCGACTCATGCAGATTCTCCTGATCGCCGCCATCGCGGCTTCTGGGCTTTCCATGATTTTTTCGATCGGCACCGCCGTCGCGTCCGCGTCGGATCAGCCCAGGACGAGTGTCGTCCTCGGGCAATAGGTAGTTCTTAGTTTGGGGGAATGCAGCCCAGTCGCTGCAGGAGTTTGATATGAAACGGCAATCCCATCTCAATACGCATCTCAAACAAGCCACCGGCATCGGTGCCTTCCTTTTGCTCGTCGGCGGGGTTGGGTTTGCAACCATCGGGAGCGCAACCGCGACCAACTCGCCGGTTCCCGATTTCAGCGATCAGCCTGACACCATCACGCTCACGGGCACCGTCCGAGATTTCAAGGAACGCACCGTCGAAGGCGGGCATCCAGACTTCCAACGCCGACCATCGAGCGGGTTCGGGCAATACCTCGGCATGATCGCAGATGATCTGAGCCATGACGGCAAGCCGGTGATGGACTCAACGGGTGTTAAACTCACCGGGCAGTGGCGAGATTCAAAGGGACGCAAGATCATGCGCCCCCGTTCGTACTACCCCGCAGCTAGTGACGACACCGCGGGCACCATCAATACATCCAAAACCGGCGCAACAACCACCGCCCAATCATTCGATCAATGGTTCCGCGATACCCCGGGGATGAATGTGTCCAAGCCTTTGGACCTCACCCTTGTGCGTCAGCCGGGGAGCAATGTTTATACATTCGACGACAAACTCGATCCGCTCTACACAAACACCGGCGGGTTCTTCCCGATCAATGGGCAGCTCTTTGGCAACTCTGCTGGCGATAACAAAAACTTCCACTTCACCTTTGAGCTCCAGACTGAGTTCATCTATGAAGCGGGCGCAGGCACAAGCTTCACATTCACCGGCGACGACGATGTCTGGGTCTTCATTGACAATCGGCTCGTCGTTGATATCGGAGGCGTCCACGGCGCAGTCTCCCAGACCATTGATGTCGATCGGCTCGACTGGCTTCAGGATGGCAAGAGCTACAAACTGAGCTTCTTCTTCGCCGAGCGACATCGAACACAGTCAAACTTCCGTCTCGAAACCACCCTGATGCTCCGAACCGTCGAGCTGCCCCCAACCGCAGCGATCTACGACTGAGCCAACCAACCGAAGAAAAGCCCTCGATAAATCGGGGGCTTTTTTTTGACCGCTCCACCCGCAAGGACTTTACTATGCAAGACCACACACCAACGACAAAGCCTGTCAATCCGATCAACGGCGCAGCCATGCTCGTGCTCCTTGCTGGAACCGTCGGCTTGGTCGCCACCTCAAGCGCATCAGCCTCGATGACTTCGACGAGCATGATTTCCGCCCGGTCCACCGATTCGGGTGGCGATGACTACTCAGATTTAGACGACGATCACGATGATGGCACCGAAGGGGATGTCACCGATCTCCCCGACACCATTCGGCTCACCGGCACTGTCCGTGATTCCCAAGAACGCCGAGTCGCCGGCGGGCATCAAGACTTCGAACGCCGACCCACCGGCGGGTTCGGGCAATATGTCAAGCATCGAACGCAATCAAACTTCCGGATCGAAACAACGCTTCAGCTTCGTACTGTCAGCCTGCCTCCAACGGCTGCGCTCTACGACTAAAGCATCACGATGCATGTTGGTGTTGGTGTGAGGCCGATCCGGTTTATACGGGTCGGCCTCCTCCTGTTTTGGAGAGCGTTTGAGTGAAACTCAATCAGTGGCGACGACGCGAATATCCATGCGATGGGACCGTCGGGTAGGTGTAGTTGCGGGCGTTGCGGTTGGTGTAGAACGAACGCTGATGGTTGAGTGAGGCCCGTTCACGCTGAGGGTATCCAAGCCCCGCACTCGGATCGACCCGGGCGATGCTCAGTGCATCGTCACGCCGGGCGTATTCGGGCGCGTTCTGATTCCCATACCCATACGCCAAGAACCCGGCGTTGCTTTTTCCGGGCGCGACAATCACCGCGCTGCTCGATCCTGCATTGCCCGCAGCGAGCCTCGCTGTGGGCGTCCACTGCCATTGCCCCGCTGCGCCATACGCACCGGTGCCGCACCCGGTGCTCAGCGCGCCGAAGAGACCTGTTGCCAGGATGCCGATCATGATCTTTGATTGTCGTTTCATAGTGATAGACGACCACATTCTAACCCACCCTGCCACCCAATTGCCCGGTTTGACGGGTGTTTTTCGACTATTGCCGATCTCAATGGGTGTCGAGCCGATTGTTATCGGAGAGGGAATCGAATCATTTTCCAAAGAACCGATCGAGCTGATCGCGGGATTGTTCGAGTCGTTGTCGATCGACCCCTTGCGCAATCGCCAGGGCGATCCGATCGGTCGCGCCGGGCTCGCGATACCCGGGCGCGTTGAGCCCATCGAGGATCAGATCCGCCCCGGCATTGAGTGCGAGCGATGCGGATTCACCCTCGCCGAACCCATCGCGGATTGCACGCATGTCGAGCGAGTCGGTGACGACCACGCCTGCGAATCCGAGTCGATCTCGGAGCCCGATCTGGGTGTGCTGCTCGGAGAGCGACGCGGGGAAGGATTCGTCGATGCCTTGGTGCATCAGGTGCCCGCTCATCACGGCGATCGAATCGCTGTAGGTTTCGATGAGCCGTGTGAAGATGTTGATCTCATCTTGCGTGTGCGTCTTGGTGATCTCGCACACACCAAGATGCGAATCCATCAGCGCTGATCCATGCCCGGGGAAGTGTTTGATGCAGCAGCGCACCCCGAATCGGTGGTGCGCATCGACTGCAATTTGCGCACAACGGGCGACATCTTCGATCGACGCACCAAAGGATCGCCCCTTGCCCGCGATGATCGGCGAGTTCGGCTCAACCGCCAGATCAACACAGGGCGCAAAGTTGAGATCAATCCCAAGCGTGCTCAGTTGCTTGGCCTGTCGATCGGCGTATTGAATCTGGTCGATCTCAACAAGATCGGCGAACTCGGCAGCGCTGAAGGTTGGTAAAAACCCGTTGTGCGCATCGAGCCGGGCGACCTCGCCGCCCTCTTGGTCGAGGGCGATGACCAGATCACTTCCCAGCTCGTTGCGGAGCTCTTCGATGAGTTTGGCGAGTTGTTTGGGCGAGTGGATATTGCGTTGGTGATTGGCTGCGATGTCATGATCGAAGAGGATCACCCCCCGCACGCAGGCCGCTTTGAGTTCTGCGATATCTTCGCGTGTTTTTGGGTCGCCCAGCGAGCCGCCCCGGAACCCGAGCATCAGGGTTGAGCCGACGAGCTTGGCCATGCCTTTGTCTTTCAAGCGATTCTTCATGCCTGGTCTCCGCCGATTGATTCAAGAAGCCGTCCAAGATGCCCGTCCGCTTCATCGAGCAGCCGGCACGCATCACGAAAGTCCACGCTCTGCATGTGCATCACAATCGCGGGCTTGACCAGATTGTTGGCCCGCTCCAAGAGCACAAAGGCCCGGTCTCGATCGACCCCGGTGATCTGCGAGATGATCCTGGCTGCCCGATCTTTGAGCTTGTCATTGGTCGCCCGCAGATCGACCATCATGTTGGAATAGCTCTTGCCAATCCCGATCATGGCCGCGGTCGAGATCATGTTGAGCACCATCTTGGTGGCTGTCCCCGCCTTCATCCGCGTCGAGCCCGTCAAGACTTCCGCCCCGGTTTCGAGAGCGATGAGCACATCGCACGAATCGGGTTTCTGAATCGGGGTACAGGTGAGTAGCCCGGTCTTGGAGCCTTTGGATTTGGCGTGTTCGACCCCGCCGAGCACATAGGGCGTTGTCCCGCCCGCTGCGATGCCCAGCACCACATCGAACTCGTTGAGATCGAGCGCGTCGAGTTCGTCATGGGCGCCCGATCGGATGTCTTCTTTGGATTCGGACGATTGGCGGAGCGAGCGATCGCCGCCTGCGATGATGCCGACGATTGTTTCTGGCTCAGTCTGGAAGGTCGGCGGGCATTCCGACGCGTCGAGCACGCCGAGCCTGCCGCTGGTGCCTGCGCCGAGGTAAATCAGCCGACCGTCATGATTGAGGGCGTTGATGACCAGATCGGTCAATGCCGTGATCGGTTCGATCTGGGCCCGCACCGCTTGGGCGATGGTCTGATCTTCATCATTGATAATGCCGAGGCACTGGCGCGTCGAGCACCCATCGAGCCCCGCAGAGCGTGCATTGCGTTGCTCGGTGAGCAGATGCCCGCGATCGGCAGGCAGGGAACTGGGCGTATTGGGTGAGGTATGCTCGCTCAAACGCACCCGAGAGGGCTCGAACCTCCGACCTATGGTTTAGGAAACCATTGCTCTATCCAGCTGAGCTACGGATGCTTATTGTGCTCCAAGCCTAGGACCAAATCCCAGCCTGAGCGAGCGATGCCTATGATCTGTGCCCTTCAAATCTGCCCGTCGGCAGCATGATCGGGACGGAGATTTCACGATGAAAGCAGGAATTGTTGGGCTCCCCAATGTCGGCAAATCAACCCTCTTCAACGCGCTGACCAACGCGGGCGCGCTGGCTGCCAACTACCCATTCGCCACGATCGATCCGAACATCGGCGTCGTCCCCATCCCCGATCCGCGCCTGGGCATCATCCAAGAGCACATCAAGACTCAAAAAATCATCCCCGCAGTACTCGAACTCGTCGATATCGCCGGGCTCGTTCGCGGGGCATCCACCGGCGAGGGCAAGGGCAACGCCTTCCTCGGACACATCAAAGATGTCGATGCGATCATCCAGGTCGTCCGGTGCTTCGAAAAAGCACCCGGAGGCGAAGACATCACCCATGTCGATGGGTCGGTCGATCCATTGAGAGACATCGAAACCATCGAACTCGAACTCATCCTCGCTGATATCCAGAAGATCGAGAACGCCGCGTCCAAAGCCAAGCGCAACGCCAAAGGCGGCGACCGCGACGCCGTCGCGCGCATGAAGGTCATCGAACTCCTCGAGCCGATCCTCGAAGCCCAGAAGCCGGCGAGATCACTCAAACTCACCGACCCGGATCTCATCAAAGCCCTCGACATGCTCGGGCTTCTGACGGTCAAGCCGATCCTGTATATCGCCAATGTCTCCGACGACGATCCCAACGGCGAGGGTGCACTGGCCCAGCAAGTCCGCGCATATGCCAAATCGGTCGATGCGGTGATGGTCCCGGTCTGTGCCCGGATCGAATCCGAACTCTCCGAACTCGACGAAGACGACAAACTCGAAATGCTCGCCGACATGGGCATGGACGAGCCCGCTTTGGGCAAGCTCTCCCGCGCAGCCTACAACTTGCTCGGGTACCAGTCCTACTACACCGCAGGCGAAAAAGAGGTCCGCGCGTGGACCATCCCTCATGGGTGCAAAGCCCCGCAGGCGGCCGGCGTGATCCATACCGATTTCGAGAAGGGTTTTATCCGCGTCGAGTGCTATTCGGTTGATGATCTCGTCGAATACAAGAGCGAGAAGGCGATCAAGGAAGCAGGCAAAATGCGCATCGAAGGCAAGGGCTACACCATGCACGACGCGGATGTGTGCAACTTCTTGTTTAGCTCATAAAAACTTTTGTAATTTATCATCTTCGGCCTTGACACGATTGGGGGGGGGGGGGTATTTTATATTCGTGTTTAAAGTTTTCATATTGCGAAAGGAAAAAAATGTTGTCCAAATCAGTTAAACGAAGCGTGTTAGGAATGGTTTCGTGCAGCGTTCTCGTGTTGACGGCGGGCTATGCGATGGCACAAGTGGGTGGGCCACCACCAGCGCCGGTACCCAGCACTTGTAGCGTATGCCATTCTCAATACCCAACTATTTGTGACAGTAGAACATGCCCTGTCGAGAACGCAGTCGGGGCTGTGTATTGCGGATGTGGCCGGATGGAGGGGACTTGGCAAGGTAGTCCCACAGTTAAGGCAGTGTGCCTTTACGGCACGGAATGTGCTTCATGATTCAGAACCGCAAATGGATGATCGTATTCGCTTCACTCTTCGCGACCGGAGGGGTGGTCTTTCTTCTTACCAAAGTCAATATTAAGCCTAGGGCGAACGGGTCTCACCAATCTTCGGGGCTTGTGAACGAGATCGGTGCCGCCGAGCTCGACTCGATCGAATATTTCATCGAGCCGGGTTCTCCCGAAGAAGGCGAGCAAGTCGCAGATCAACTCGCAGATCGGGCGTTCTCCACGCCCGATCTGCTTCAACCGATCAATGGACGAACGCTTCCCAACGAGCAGCAGCTGCGACAGCTGCTCACCGATCGCATCGAGCTCATGTTTCACCCTGAATACGAAGTGTTTGTCAATCAAGTCGGGGACCTGCTCGGGCGCGACGGGCACGAAGCGCTCCGGGGCACCATGTTCGAGGACGAGAAACTCTGGTATGCCTTTGCGAATGTATACAAATACGCGGGTGTGGCCATCGAAACGACCCGTGCGACGCTGGATCTGGGGAGTGTCACGATAGGTGAAGGCCTCTGGGGCGGGCGACAGACCACATTTGGCGACCCTTTCGTCTACGGCTCCAACGCGCTCGTTGAGAATGGTGCCACAGTGTTTAGCGTTGGGATCCCGGTCATGCTCCCGCCGGAGAACACGCCTGAGGGGAAGATTATGGTGGTGTACGCGACGCTGAGCTTTGTCTTTGATGAATATCGAGGCAAATGGATCCCCTACCGCACGGCGGTCTACGACCCCACGGGCACGCTGGGCGCCCTGCCGGTATTGTGGATTTGAGTATGGCGTTTACTCGTACATCGAGGAATCCGCGAGCGTTTACGCTGATCGAGCTGCTCGTTTCGATCGGGATTATCTCAATACTCATCGGGCTCCTGCTGCCGGCGCTCAGCGGCGCGAAAATCCGCGCGAGCGAGGTCAAGGTGCTCAGTGAGCTTCGCCAGATCGGGGTCTCGATGCAGTTGTATGTCGAAGACGCTGGCGGCTTGTATCCATACTTCCCGCCCAATACGCCGCACTTGATCGGCCCGCCCGAAGATCCGATGGGGATCACCTATGTTGGGAACGACGATCCATGGAGCATGGCGTACATGTGGGTGACACTTATGCACCGAGTCGCACCATGGCAAGAACACTACGCAAGTTGGATCGGGGTGGGGCGTGAGTCCGGGCGTCTCCCGTGGCTCGATCCCGATGCGGAGCCTGATAACGGATGGCTCATCCCTGGCTATCGAATGAGCAACTCATTCGTTGCCTCGCCCGGTACCTGGAGTGACAATGGTGTTGCCCGCATTCAGTCTATACGAGCGGGTCAGGTGCGATACCCGAGCGCGAAGGTCATATTTTACGACGGTGCGAGGGCATACCTCCGAGGGGACGATAGAAGTCAGTCCTCCCGAGGGGTCTTATTTGCGGACGGCTCCGCTCGTGGCGCGCTCGATGCGGACGCGGCTTCACCGGTTCAGAATCGGCTCAAGAAGGGCACACCGAATATTTATCACGACACCCCAATGGGAGTCGAGGGACGCGATTTCTAACTTTGCTATTGCACAGGCGGGACGCCTGTGCGACCAAAGAAAAAAAAGCCCGAAGCGTCATGCTCCGGGCTTTTTTATTTGAGTGAACAGGCGATCAATCTGATGAGCGCAGTTTGGCCAGCAATCGCAGAATCTCGATGTAGAGCCAGACGAGGGTAATCATCAACCCCCACGCGCCGACCCATTCCATGTACTTGGGTGCGCCCGCGTTGACGCCTTCTTCGATGTATTGGAAATCGAGGATCAGGAACATGCTCGCGAGCCCGATGATGAGCACGCTGAACCCGATACCCATCGGCCCGGCGTCGGCAAACCCGTTCCAGACTTGCACGCCAAAGAATCCCAAGACAAACATCGCGAGGATATAGAAGACCAAGCCCATCAACGCGGTCACCATGATCTTTTGGAACTTAGGCCCAACGCGGATAATCCCCGTGCCGTATCCGAAGAGCATCGCAGCCGTCACACCAAAGGTCGCGACGGCTGCCTGGAGGGCGAGCGCTGCGGTTGGGTTGGCTGTGCCGAACTCAACGGGCATGTACTGCATCGGGATGTAAAAGGTCGCCACCCCGACGAACGCCCCTTCGAGGGCGGCATGGATCGGTGCGATAAAGGGTGCGGTTTTGGGTTTGCCATAGATCATAAATGAGACGACGAACCCACCGATGAGCGTGCCGATCATCACAGGCATGACCCACCCGGGCATGACGCCGCTCGCAGCAGCGTAAGTCGCGTTGAGGTTCTGCCAGACAAGAATCCCGACGACCGCAACAATCGAGAGCAAAATGCTCGTTGCGGTGACGGTGCCGCCGATGGTCATGGCGCTCGCTTTTTCAGTCCCGAACGCCTGTTCGGTTTGCAGCACGCTCATCGCCGGGTTTCGTGATTGTAAAATGCTCATGTGTGTCTCCAAAGGCTGATTGATCTAGCCTGTAGTATACTGACCCAACTGTTCTTGGGTTCATCGGCGATTTGATTTTATCCGCATTGGTTTTGGTGATTTCCACAGCGGCACAAGCGTCTAGCCAGTGTCTTCGCTGAGGTAGACATATAAATAAGATACACAGGCGGGACGCCTGTGCTACGAGGGGCATTCAAATCTGATCCATCGTGTAGTTGGGTGATTCTTTGGTGATTTTGATGTCGTGGGGGTGGTTTTCGACCACGGTCGCCCCTGAAACCCGTACAAACCGGGCATCAGCCCGGAAATCGTCGATCGTCGGGCACCCGCAGTATCCCATCGCCGAGCGGAGCCCGCCGACGAGTTGGTAGGTGAACTCGGCCAATGAGCCGCGATAGGCGACCAAGCCCTCGACCCCTTCGGGCACAAACTTCTGAGGCTGTTTCGTCAAAGAACCCAGTTTATCCGCCTGGCGATACCGATCCGCTGAGCCGTTGTTCATGGCGCCCTCCGAGCCCATCCCGCGATAGCTTTTGTATCGCCGACCGCCTGAAATCACCAACTCGCCCGGCGACTCGTCAAGCCCAGCGAACAATGACCCCATCATCACACAATGCGCCCCCGCCGCGATGGCTTTGGCGATATCGCCGGAGAGCCGAATCCCGCCGTCGGCGATGATGGTGATGTCCGAGCCGATGGATTTCAATCCCTCGACCGCGTTCATGATGGCGGTCACCTGAGGCATCCCGACGCCCGTCACCACCCGAGTGGTGCAGATCGAACCGGGCCCAATCCCGACCTTGATCGCATCGGCCCCGGCCTGGGCCAGGGCGATGGCGGCTTCGCCCGTGGCGATGTTGCCCGCGATCACGCCGATGTTGTGCTTGGCTTTGATCTCCTTGACCGCTTCGATGACGGCTCCCGAGTGCCCGTGGGCGGTATCGACGACGATCACATCGACCTCGGCAGCGATCAACGCCTCGACGCGATCCATCTGGTTCGGCCCAACCGCTGCCCCTACACGCAATCGACCGCGATCATCGACACAGGCGTTGGGGAACTGGCTCTGGCGCTCGATATCCCGCATGGTGATGAGCCCGGCGAGGTTGCCCGCGCCGTCTTCGAGCAGGAGTTTTTCGACCTTGAGCTGGTTGAGAATCCCCTCTGCCTGCGCCAAGGTAGTCCCGGCGGGCGCGGTGACGAGCTGTTCGCTGGTCATGATCTCGCGGATCGGGGTGTTGGCGTCTTGGGCGAACTTGAGATCCCGCCGGGTGAGGATGCCCACGAGTTTGCCTTTCGAGCGGAGATCTTCCGACCCGTTCTCCGTGATCGGGAACCCGGAGACCTTGTATTCGTGCATCAGGTCAATCGCCCGCCCGACCGCATCGTCGGGCCCGAGGGTGATCGGGTCGGTGATGACGCCGTTGGCCGAGCGCTTGACCTTGACGACCTCGCGGGCCTGGGTCTCGATGGAGAGGTTTTTGTGGATGATCCCGATCCCGCCCTCTTGCGCGAGCCCGATGGCGAGCTCGGATTCGGTGACGGTGTCCATCGGGGCCGAGACCATCGGGATATTGAGGGTGATGTCTTTGGTCAGTCGCGTCGAGGTGCTGGCGGTCGCGGGCATCACATTGGACGCCTGGGGGATCAAAAGCACATCATCGAAGGTGATCCCTTCCATGACGATTTTCGATGAAACAACAGCAGCAGCCGATTTTGGGGTGGTCTCCATGGGAGAGTATCCCATGCTGATGGTGCTGTGTCTACTCGGGGGGTTGATCTGTCTATCCTCTTTGTGCAATGCCGACACATCCTCCAAAGATTTCGTCCGATACGCTCCCGATCTATGCGGCCAGCTTCCGCGCCGGCGAGCCTGTCGATCCCCAAGCCCTCGGCTTTGATGCCGAATGGGTCCTCCCCGATGGGCTCGGCGGGTTCGCGATGGGGTCGATCGCGGGCGTGGGGATGCGTCGGTATCACGGGCTTTTGTGCGTTTCGCGCTCGCCTCCGGTCTGCCGAGTGATGCTTTTGAATGCCCTCGACGAGCACCTCCACATCCCCGGCGGCGGGCATTGCGGGTGCGATCTCGATGTCCGCCTGAGCGGGTTCCAGTTCGCCGATCAGGACCCGCTGATCGAGCACCCCTACCTGAGCAAGTTCACCAAATCGGCGGATTCATGCCATTGGCTGTATTCGATCCCGACCCAGATCGGACGGGTGCAGGTGCGCAAGACGCTGAGTATCGCTGATCGTGGGGGCGGGTGCCGGGTGGAGTATGCGATTGAATCGGGGATCACGAGCGATGATGAGATCACCCTCGAGATCCGCCCATTGGTGTCGATGCGAGATTTCCATCAACTCAACCATCCCGGCACGGTGCAGATCGACGATTTTCGTGATGAATCAACCCAAGCGAGCACCACGATCGCCCGCGATGGGTGTGCTGCCACGCTTGCGCTGTGCGGGATCGGGCTCGATTGGCAGGACTCGCCGAGCGTTTGGAGGAACCTGCGTTATTGTCACGAGACTGATCGCGGGCAAGACGATGCTGAAGACCTGTACAACCCCGGCGTGTTCGTCGCCAAGGTGGCGAGCAAAGCCACCCGAACGCTGAGCATCGAGGCGCGGGCGTCATCGGAAACGACGGATTGGAACGCCTGCTCGATCACCAAGCATGCCCGCATCCGATCGGCGATTGATTGTGCCCTTGAATCAGCAGGCAACCCGAGTGATCCAACCCTCCGCGATGCGATTGCCAAACTCGCGCAGGCTTCGGATGATTTCATTGTTAAGCGAAACACATCTTCTCCGGGTGCCCCGACGGAGCCGTCTTCGGCTCCTTCGGGTCTTGAGCTACCCCCAGAAGCAGAGAACCCGATGGAGCATGGGAATGCTCCATCGGGGCACCCAGATGAAGATGGCAAAGCCAGCACTTCCGTCTCGATTCTGGCGGGGTATCCGTGGTTCTCGGATTGGGGGCGCGACACGATGATCGCGCTGCCCGGGCTGATGCTCACCACCGGACGATTCGACGAGGCCAATCAGGCCCTGCACACCTTCGCCGGCGCGATCGAGCACGGGCTGATCCCCAACCGGTTCGATGATGCGGGCGGGAGTTCGCACTACAACACGGTCGATGCGTCGTTGTGGTTTATTCATGCGTGCTGGCAGTGGGCGCAGGCAACGGGCAAATCGCTCGATCAACCCTTGATCGACGCGTGCGATGCGATCATTGATGCCTACATCGCAGGGACAATCAACCACATCGGGCTCGATGAAGACGATGGATTGATCTTCGCAGGCGATGCCAACACCCAGCTTACCTGGATGGATGCGCTCCGCAATGGCGTGGCTTTTACCCCTCGTCACGGCAAAGCCATCGAGATCAACGGGCTCTGGATCAATGCCCTCGAAGCGAGATCAATGATGGGCAGCACCCGCGATGATCTGCGCAAACGAGCAGTCCATGCCCGCCAGTCGATTATCAATCGCATGGCCCAGGGCCCGGGCGGAGGACTCGTCGATTGCATCACCCGCGAGCACGCTGTGCGCCATTCGCGATGGATCAGTTCGGACGAACTGCGTCCGAATCAGATATTCGCGCTGAGCCTGCCGATGGTGAACCTGCCCGATGCGATCCAGAAGCGATCATTGTCAGCCGTCGCCGATGCGTTGTTGACCCCGGTCGGGCTGCGGACGCTTGATCCCCAAAATCCCAACTACTGCCCGCACTACACCGGCTCGATGACCGACCGCGATCGGGCCTATCACAACGGCACCGCCTGGCCTTGGTTGTTGGGGCCGTACTGCGAAGCGATGCTCCGTGTCAATAACTTCGATGCCGATTCACGCACACACGCCCAAGCGATCATGCTCGGGCTGGTTTCAAAGATGGAATCAGATGCTGTAGGGCAGTTGTTCGAGATCTACGACGCCGAGCCGACCGATGGGAGGCATCTGCCCCAAGGGTGCATGGCCCAAGCGTGGTCGGTGTCCGAAGCGTTGCGGGTGCTGGTGATGAGTTGCCGGGCGTGAGTGAATGGCTCAGTTCTTTGGGGCTGGTGCTGCGCTCAGGAGTTTGGCGCCATCTTCGGGGCTCATCGAGCCCTCGGCGACATACGCGGCGATCTCTCTGCGAGATTTTTCATGTTCGCTATGGGTACTGATTTTCATGATGGTTCCAAAGATAATCGCGATAACTCCTGCGATAAATGAACCTCCGATCGCGATGATCGGGATCAGCAGTCCTGGGTCGTTTGCGAGTGATTGGGAAATGTCTTGCATCGTTTGGTTCCTGTGTTGATGCGTGCGGGCATCGGTTGGTTGTTGTGTTCGTTTTAGCCGCAGCCGCAGCTGCCGTTGTTTTGTTTGTTCGATGCGAGAAGCTTCTCTCCCTGCTCTGGGGTCATCGAGCCTTCTGCGATGTACGCAGCGATCTCTCGCCGGGTGCGTTCGCTGGCGAGCCGAGCGATCAAGCCGGTGAAGGCCTTGAAGATCGACATGATCGTGACGGCGGTGAAGATGATGATGAGGATCAGCACCTCTTCCTGTCGGGCGATTTGTTGGAGGATGTCTTCCATAGTTGATATTCCTGCATTGTGGGCGTGTCGTGCTCTGTTGATTGGGATTCGGGAGAACCCGGTTTCAGCCTGACGCCATGATTTGGTCTATTTTATCAAAACCAGTCGGCTTTGTTGCATCAATTTGTTCTATTGCGTCTCAATCACGGTTCTGGAGCGAACATTTTTCCATCCGGTCCCGCATTCGGGACAGCGAATCGCGTCGGGCGTGCCAACCATGTCATACGAGCACACCCCACAATGCCCAGCGTACCAAGTCTTTCGGCGTTTGGCGAGGATCGGTAAGAACACCGCAGGGCCCAGCGCGAACACCCCGATGAACCCGCAGATGGTCAGTGCCCAGTATGATCCTGCCCAGCAATAACAGCTCGTCTTTCGGCGGACCATCACATCGAGCGGGATCAACAGGGCGACCTCGATGATGGTGCCTAGGAAGAGTTTTTTCGAGAGCCGAGCGAGGACCGCTTCTTTGCGCCCGGGTTTGGTGAAGCGGAAGAGCATCGGCGTCGCGATGGACCAGCCGAGTGCCACGACGATCCCAACCCCGAAGTACGCCCCGCCGGGGAACTGGTCGATAAAGCCAAAGTCCATATTGTGCACGGTGTCGAGGTATTCACCGATCGCCATCACCGCCGCGAGGGTGAGCCCGCCGATGACGAACCCGGCGATATACAAACTCCGCTTGAGCCCATGTCCGCGATTGCCCATCAACCCGGGCCTACGAACCGGGAGCAGGAAGATCATCTGGGCAATCGTCAAGGCGGCGATGGTCATCCCCATCATGATCGCAAACTCGGAATCCATCAGCAGGTCGAAGTAATCCTCGCGGCTGGGCCATTGCCCAAAGATGCCCTGAGGAATTGTTCCAAAGAAGAAGTCGTTATCGCCCTTCTCCACTTCAATCCCATTCTGGGATTCAAAGATCAACGCCTGCGCAAGGTAAAGCACAACCCCCTGCACAATCCAGAACCCGCCGAGCAGCACCCACTTGGGCGTGCGGGTGATCCAGTCAGATCGGACAGATTGGTCGTGCTCACCACCCATACATCGCCTGCTTGATCAGCCCGAGCCAGGGGGAATAGAACGCCCAGGATTCCATCGTCAACGACCCGCTGCGTCCGCCCGCCTTCTGCGATTGACGACGCACAACGCTCGGCGGGTCGAAATCATGAAACTCGGTGTCGATGTGTGCATCGGGCATGAGGATCTGCACCATCTCCGCCGGGCGTGAGTTGTCGAGCAGCGATGGGCGATCGCCATCGCCCACAATCCCGATCCGCGTGCGCGGGCCGACAAGCCGAACGAGTTTGAGCCCTCCGTCTGCTTTGACATGCAGGTCGAGCAGATTCGTCACCTTGGTATTCCGATTGACATGCACCTCGGCATGGCGCATCGCGTTGCCCATCGCGCTGCCCAAGGCGCTGCCATGGATGTGGAGATTGGTGTGCCCGGATTGGTGTGATTTAATTTTCGTGGTGGTGGATCGGATATGCCCCGTGATGGCGAGTTTGACCTGATCGCTCCGGAAAGTCCAATGGTTCCCATCGCTGGTCTCGACGACAAAGCTCGGCGGATCGGCATCAGGAAACTGATCGACCCCGATGGCGCGCTCTGGTTGCGGATAGGACAAAATCTCTTCATGCGTTGGCGCGATGCTCAGCACCCCGGCCTTGTGCATCACCGCGAGGATGTTCTGGCGGAGCGAGGACTCGATCGTGCACATCACCCCGGGCAGGTTCCGGCGCGAAGCGAGCCGAGCCTGGTATGGATCCATCGCCGCCGCTCCGACGAGGGTTTCGATGCGCCGAGCCTCGTCGAAGTCGCTGGGCCAGTTGATGACCGTGAGGAATGCTTTGGGCGGGGTGCTCATGGTGACACTTTATACAGCCGGTTGTCCATCGGGCGACTGAATCTCAGGCATGACTTCAGGTTCTCCGCATCCGCAATCGGTGAGGCTAAAAAGAGACAAGAAGCATAAAAGTTGTCCAATAATGGCCAATCACAACTCAGTAAAAGTGTGTTTTCATGGGGCGGGGCGTGGAATTGTGAAGAATTGGCTTTATCGAAAACTTCAAATCGGGTAGTTTAGAGTCGTTCGATGAGGGCTCCTACTCGTATGGGGGGTTCTTGGAAGAATGGGGCGCGTGCATCTTGTCGCGTGGTTTTCGGTGGGTTTTCCCATTGGAATCGCGCAGAGATGTCATCGAAGGAGAGTTGCGAATGTCGAGTTTACAGACCACAAAATCCGCATCATTTGCATTGATGCTGAGCATTGTCGCGGGCGGGGCATCCATTGCCCACGCATCCAATCCATTGAGTTTTTCCGATGAAGCGATCGCGCGAGGCATCGACTATACCATCGGGCAGAACTACGGGCAGTTCGGTGCTGGGATGATGTTGGCCGACCTTGATGGGGATGGAGACCTCGATATTCTCATCGCCGGGGCAGACGATCAGACCATCGGGGTGTATGAAAACGATGGTATAGGGAACTTCACCGATCGGAGTGCGACCACCGGCATCGCAACCTCTACAGAGGTCAGCGGGATCAACGCTGCGGACTACGACAATGATGGCGATCTGGATATTCTCATCAACGGCTGGCTCACGCCGACCCGGTTGTACCGCAACAACGGGGACTTTACATTCACCGATGTCGCTGCAGCCGCAGGGATTGATATTGCCGAGGCTTCATTCGCTTCGAGCTGGGGCGATATTGATGCCGATGGCAACCTCGATCTCTACGCAAGCGTTCGCACGCTTCAAGATGGAGACCCGACTCGTAACTCGTTCTTCTACAACAACGGCGACGGCACCTTCACCGATCGTGCTGCCGAGCTGGGGATTGACGCCGAGAATGATCCCACACTCGTGAGCTCATTCTTTGACTATGACCGCGATGGTGATGATGATCTCTATCTCGGAACGGACAAAGGCTCCGCCGGCGCACGGTGGAACAGGCTCTATCGCAATGATGGCGGGAGCTTCACCGAAGTCACCGCAGAAGCAAACGCATTCGCCTTTGTCGATTGCATGGGCATCGCGGTGGGCGACATCAACTTCGATGGCTACTTTGATCTCTATGTCACCAATGTCCCTCAGGGCAATGTGCTGTTGATGCACGACGGCGTGGGGGCGTATGTCGATCAGACGATTGCAGCGGGTGTTGGGAGCTATCGCGTTGGATGGGGCACGGTCTTTGCCGACTTCGACAACGACACCGAACTCGACCTGTATGTCTGCAATATGATGGGCGGGAATCGCTTGTATCGCGGATCGCAGATCTGGCCTTTGATTGATGAAGGGCCCACCGCGGGGGTCGATGAGATGTCCGATTCCTACAGCGTCGCGGTGGGTGATATCGACGGCGACAACGATCTCGATATGATCGTGGGCGGCACGGACATCAAGGTTCACCTCTACATCAACAACTCGGTCGATGCGCAGACCAACAACTGGGTCCGGTTCAATGTGGTTGGCAACAACGCGAATCAGTACGCTGTGGGGACCTGTGTGGATATCAAGGCTGCGGGCAAGTCGCAGACCCGCGAGATTCGCTCGGGTGTGAACTACAAGGTGCAAGATGAATACACCGTCCACTTTGGGATGGGCGATCAGGCGGTTGTTGATGTCATCACCGCTGTCTACACCGGAGGCGAGACCCGCTCACTCACCGGAGCACCCGCCAACCAGACCTGGACCATCTACCCAGAGGCTCGTCTTGGCGATGCCAACGACAACGGGCGGATCGACTGGTACGAAATCACACAAGCGATCTCGATGAGAACGCAAAAGGGTAAAAAGATCAATCCCGGTCAAGAGATCTACGACATGGACGGCGACTTCGACATCGACAACGCCGACCTGGCACTGATGGGGCTCAGCATCCGTACGCCAACCCGATTCAACCCCGGGCCATAATCCTGATTGTTCACATGCAATGAACCTCGCCGATCGACCTGATGGTCGGTCGGTTTTTTGTATGGGCAGTTTTTGTACAGCCAGAACTGTGCGCAAAAAACCGGACATGGGCTCTCGCAATCCCATGCCCGGCATCGGTATCGGCTTGTCAAAGCGTCAACCATCCCGAAACCCCGATCGGGCGGTGAAGCCCGATCGGGAGCAGCACCGGGTCGGTTGGGGACGATGACGATCCTTCCCGATGCTGTGATTGTGTGCCCGGTTGGGCGTTTCCCGTTTCTCGATCCAAACGACTACCCACCCGGCATCGTTCGTCACGGGCTTTGTCAAGAGGGTGGAGATGGGGCGCATGGGCTCGTGGGTCGACGACGCCGATTCAGCCATGAGGCAATCCCTCTACTGCCGACTCATCCCCAATCTCCAATCCCCTTTTCGTTCCAGATCTTCGTCACCGATCCGATCAATCCACACCGATCGCGCACGCATCGCCTGTTCAATACGCCGATTCATTCGCTGTCCAAATATCAAATATCCTGTCCGCTTCTCATGTCCCCGAGCACAAGCACGGGAGTCGTTTCGAGCCGGGCCAACTCAACACACGCAGGCAACTGCTCTGCTCTTCTCTTCGCACCAACCCAAACCCCTGTTTCATCCTGTGATCGAAAAATGGCCAACAAAGCGAGCAGAAAGCGTTCTCAGTCGTTGCGACATGTTGTAAATGTTGCAAGCAAACCCGTTCAGCGCCTCGGAAACAACGGTTTGGTCTGTCTGGGCATCGCTTGTGGGTCGGCTGAAAAAATCTTTCGGCGATTCATTTCATACACGCCCAAGCCCAGTTGGCTAGAGTGAATGATGATGATACAAGCAGCACTATTTGTCGCCCTCGCGGCTTCAACCCTCTTGGCCCAGCCCTCGCCTGAGCTCGGGGAGCCAGCGTCGGACTACTTTGATCGGTATGGGGCGTGGGTCGAGACAATCCCTCCAGAGCAGCGGGCGTGGGGCGAGGTCGAGGCGATTGATCGTGCACTCAAAGAACGCACCGATGGGCTTCGTCTCGTCTTTGAACCTGATGATCCGGATTGGGCGCGGAGTGTCGAGTTCGTCAAGGCGAACCCTGATCTGGTGGAGCGGGTGATTCAGGTTTCACGCCAGCCTTACCTTGGGGTGCCCGAGGCTATTTTGCATGACGAGGAGTTTGGCGATGAGTTCCCGCCGGGGATGGGGCTGGTGTTGCCTCAACTCGGGATGCTCATGAAACAAAGCCGGCTTCTTGTGATTGAGTCGCACCTCGCCAACGATCGGGGCGATTTCGATCGGGCGATCGAGTGCATGGAATCGACGCGGAGGCTTTCGGGCTTTGTCGCGCTGTCCAATGCGATGATGGAGATGCTCGTTGAGGTTGCCATGTCGAGCACGACAATCAGTCCTGTGCTTGAAAAGCAGCTGGAGATCTCCGCTTGGTCGGAGGCCGATCTTGTTCGATGGTCACACATGCTCCGCACTCCTGGTGGAGATCGTTTATCGAATGCTGGACTTTTCGAGCAATGGGGGCTTGAGGATTTTATCAGTTGGCTGTACGAAGACTCAGAGGATGGGCGGTTGACGCTCGATGGAGCGAAGCGGGTGGTCAAGTTGACTGGGATTTTGGAATCAGGCTTTGATGAAGAGGCGGATGTTTCAGGTGATTCTGATACAGGGTTCGGGGCCATGTTCATAGGGAGAATGATCCTCCCCGCGAAAGACCAACAAAAAGCGGCAGCGAGATATTTTGAAGCAGCGCGCTCAGATATACGCACGCCAACACATTTACTCAAATCATTCCAGTCAACTGCTGTGATGAACGAACTTATTGATAGCCAGTTTAAGTTTGTACCGGTCGCTGTGTTCGCTGTGGACTTTCGTCGGCTTTATGTTCGCTGGATGATGTATCAGGCCGAGCAGTCGGCTCTTGATATGCTGATCGCTGCCCATCGCTACAAGCTCCGCCATGGGCAGTTCCCCGCCGACCTTGCGTCAATCGACGCTGATCTCCTCGCGGGCGATCCGATTGATCCATACACCGGCGAGCCGATGGGATATAGACTGATCGAGGGCGAGCCTCGGATTTATTCGGTCGGGCCTGACCGCGATGACGATGGCGGGCAGCGGATACTCGATAAAGACGGCCGTCCCGAGCCTTGGCCCGACTTCCTCACCCTCGACAAACTCGAAGCCCTCGATGAACCCGGACGGGCGGGGATTGATGGGGATTGGGTGCTGTATCCAGCGGTGCGGTGAGGAGCGTGTTTCCATGATGAATCAAATAAATGTATTGCTCATTTCGGTGCTCGCGGCTGGCACTTCAGCCCAGCCTACGCCTGTGTCTGGCGAGCGGGTTGATGGCTTTGTTGCCCGGTGGGATGCGTGGGTGGAGTCGATCCCCAGCGATCAACAGGCGTGGGGGCTGATTCAAGAGGTCGAAGCCGAGGTCGAGTTGGTACGCGGCGATGGGCACGGGCTTTGGTTCGATCCTGAGCCAGACCCGGATTATCTTGAAGATCAGAAAGAATGGGCGTGGACGGTGGCGTTCGTCGAGAATAATCAGCCCCTGATCGGCAAGATTCGGGCGTATGCAGATCGAACGTTTACGGGGGTGCCATTGGGTGAATCTTCGTTGATTCACCAAAGGCTTGGCAGCGATGGATATGTGGTTGATGATACACCGATGCCCAAGACATTCAGGGACATGGTGCCAACGCATCTGGGCTTGATGCGATCACATTTGGATCTTCTTTTAACAGATATGTATCTGGCGAGTCAGGATGGAGATGTTGATCGTGTGCTGCTTGATCTTCGGGCGATTGCGGGCATGGCTCGGCTGAGCCCGACGACACACTCGTTTCTTGATCAGCTCGTTGTGCAAGCCTTTGGTAGTGTGATCAGCAGGCAGATGTTGGAACACGATGTCGGGCTCGATCAGTTCAATGACGCGCAGCTTCAAGAACTGATGGGTATTCTTGAAGCGGTTGAGCGGCTGTATGATACTGCATCAATGGTGCAATACGAACGCATGGTTTCTACTGAGTTTCTAAACTGGATATTTGAGGATAGCGATGATGAAGGGCGGATCGGACCGCTTGGTGTTGCTCGGGTTGTTGATGTAGGTCGCTCAAATGAATCGGGCAGATGGATGGGGCTCGATGAATATGAGCTGGGTTCTGACCAGGTCGAGATATCAAAGATTGCGGTAGCCCTCGGTCCCACTTTCCTGCGGCCACGGATCGCTGGCGAGCATGAACAACGAGAGTATGCCAAGAACTACTTTGATGCGGTAGAGGCTGAGCTGCGGATTTCGCTGCATGTGCTCAGGTCATGGCCTGTCGCAACGCTGAGCAGTTCGGCAACTGAACATTTTATATCGAAGGTCTCGCTCTCTCCAGCCATCCATTCAATTGAAGACCTGTCGGGCTTGCCTCTGAACCTGTCGATCGGATCGACTCAGATTCATGCAGCGCAGATGCTCGTTGCGTTGCATCGTTTCAAGATTCGCCACGGCGAGTTCCCGAGTGCACTTTCCGATCTTGATGCCGATCTATTGGCCCATGCTCCGATTGATGGGTATTCAGGGGAGATGCTCAAGTACAAGCTTGTTGATGGCGAACCGATGATTTATTCGGTGGGAACGGATCGGGACGATGATGGTGGCCGAGCGAATACAGATTGGGATGGCGCGTGGCCTGACTTCCTTACCCTCGACGAACTCGAAGCCCTCGATGAACCCGGGCGGGCGGGGATTGATGGGGATTGGGTGCTGTATCCGGCGGTGCGGTGAGGGATCTGGGGTTGGGTCTGAAAAGTCATGCAGGAGCCGGGGACGGCACCTGCATGGCACCCGGCAAGACCCCCTCCGTCTCACTTCGTTCGACACCTCCCCCGGAAGCCCGGGGGAGGAGAGTCGTGGCACCCAAACCCCCGGCACCCGGCACGACTGCGCCGAAGACGGCGAGTAGTGGCACCCGGAAATGGGCGCTATCATTGGCTATGAGTTTAATAGTCACAGGCACCATCGGTATCGACACCATCGAAACACCCGCAGGCGATCGGCATGAAGATCTGCTCGGGGGCTCGGCGGTTTACTTTTCAGCAGCAGCTTCGTTCTACACCCAGGCGCGACTTGTCGCGGCGGTGGGGGACGACTTTCCGCAGGCGTTCATTGATTCGCTCAATGACTTCGCTGGGCTCGACACGGCGGGGCTTGAGGTCCGCAAGGGGTCGAAGACTTTCCGGTGGGGCGGGAAGTATCACGAGGATATGGATCATCGCGATACGCTCTTTACGGATTTGGGTGTGCTTGAGGAAGCGCCGCCTCCGGTTCCTGAATCGTTCCGCGATTCGGAAGTGGTGTTCCTGGCCAACTCGCACCCGATGGTGCAGCTGGGGATGTTGGAGCAGTTCCCCGATGCGAAACTCTCGGTCGCCGACACGATGGACTTGTGGATCAACATCGCCAAGCCTGAACTCACGCAGTTGCTCGGCAAGGTCGATGGGTTGGTGCTGAACTTTGACGAAGCCGAGTTGTATACCGGGCATCGCAACCCGGTGACAGCGGGCAAACACCTCCTCGAACTCGGGCCTCGGTTTGTGGTGATTAAGAAGGGCGAGCACGGGTGTATTCTGGTTCATAAGGATGGCATCTGTGCGCTCCCGGCGTACCCGACCGAAAAGGTCGTCGATCCCACCGGCGCAGGCGATACATTTGCAGGCGGCTTGATGGGTCGGCTCTCGGCTCGCGGCGGGCATGACCTTGGATCATTTGCATCCGTCCGCGAGGCACTGGCTCATGGCACGATCATCGCGAGTTTCAATGTCGAATCGTTCTCGCTCGATCGGATGCGTGGGATTGACAAGAAGGATGTCGATGCCCGCTACGACGAATACGCCGAGATGATTCGGCTGGGATGAGTCGAAAACTCTCCTCCCCCGCGCCTGCGGGGGAGGTGGATCGCGCAGCGAGACGGAGGGGGTCTTCTCTTCTTCTTGTTGGTTTGGGATCGAACAAGGATAAGCAAAGACCCCCTCCGTCCGCGGGGCGCGGACACCTCCCCCGGAAGCCCGGGGGAGGAGAGAAGACATACCCCGAAGGGCAACAGCCGATGGCATCAAATGAGAACGAATCAGATCGCCCTTACCTTGAGCCTTACGAACAGGCCACGCGGGAACTTGGCGCAGGGTTTGAGGCTCAGTTATGGATGAGCCGCGATGCGCAGGAGAAGCGGTTTGCCGTGCTCGATGAGATGGGCAGGTTCTCGGATCGGGTGGTTGCTGATCTGGGGTGCGGGCAGGGTGATTTGGCGATCTATCTGTGCGAGAAGTATCAGCTGCACGAAAAACGGGGCGAGCCCGGTTTTCCAAAGTCATATATCGGCATCGAAGGCGTGCAGGCGATGGCCGACCATGCGCGGACGCGGGCGATGGATTTGGGGGTGCACCGCGCGATCTTTGAGTGCGGGGATTTCGTGGCTGATGAATCGCTGGCGGATTTGTTGGTCAATGATGCGGGCGTTGAGGTGTTTGTGTTCTCGGGCTCGCTCAACACGCTGAGCATGACGCAGGCCCAGGGTGTGCTCGCCCGGTTCTGGGGAGCACTGAGCGATGCCAAGCGGGGCACGCTGATCTTTAATTTCTTATCTGATCGTCATGATGCCGATCGCACCCCGGCGTCGGCTCCTGCGGTGCGGTTTGACCCTGTGTCGATGCTCGATTGGGCTCTCGAGCGTTCGGCTCTGGCTCAGTTGAGGCATGAATATCTCAAAGGGCATGACGCAACGATTGTGATGGATGTTGGTTGAATCCGTCGATCTGTATGCAATGAACAATACAAAGAACCTCTCGACGGCGCTTTCTCTCGGTTTGCTGGCTGCTTTGGGCGGGGCTGCGCTTGCTCAGGGGGTGGATGATCCTCGGGTTTGGATGACGGAGTTGCCTACGGATGCTCCTTTTTGGGGAGGGTTGAAGTTCTCAGGCGATGGATCAACCATCGCTTTTGTGAATGATCCACCGGACACACCCGAAGTTTATCTTCATACCGGGGGCGAGTGGCGGGTGATTTATCGTTATGCCGGGGTAGGGGTTTATTTTCCTTCTGTGACAGGGCTTTCAGAAGATGGTTCGGTGCTTGTCTTGAGCGATGGGAGCATCTCGCATGTCTACCAAGACGGGCTGTTCGTTCAACTGCCGCCGGTTTGGGATGATGGGGTGGGTATGGATGTGAGCAATGGGAGCACAGGCGCTTCGAGCGTATCAGGCGATGGGCGAATCGTTGGGGTGACTGGTCGAGCAACCGGAAACCACACGACCTATAGCGCATTGATTTGGAATGGTGATCGACAACTCAGCAACCTGAGCAATGAGGGGAATGACTATATTCGGAACTGGGTGTCCGGGTTGAGCAATGACGGCGGGGTTGTCTTTGGTACATATGAGCAATCTGAGCCTCACAATGATATCGGTTGGACAAATGTGTCTTATTCTTGGGTGCATGAAGATGGCGTGATGATGGATATTCCAAATCTTGATCTTGGCTTTGATCTGTTGAGTTCTGCAAATGCCATCTCGGGCAACGGCGAGGCGATCGTTGGGTGGAGTTATGGGCGTTGGGCAAACGAGCCAGACGATGAAAGTACTGATTCAATCTTGAGCCCCAAGCATGCATGGATTTGGACACGCGAAACAGGAACAGTGGAGGTCGCTGATCCGGCTCGATTCGAGGGCATTGCGCTCCGAGATATTACCGATGATGCAACCACAGTGCTCGGGACCGGCACATCGTTTGATGGCGAGAGCGAACACCAACTCCTGTGGTATCGCACTGATAATCGGTTTGTGGTGATCGATGATCTGCTTCTGAGGCTGGGGATATCCATCAACGCCGATTGGTATTCCTTTGATCAGATTTCAAGCGACGGCTCGAAACTCATGGGGGTTTCCGTGCTCGACGGGCAGTACTCGGCGTTCACTGTGACGATCCCCATACGCAACACGCCGATCTCGGCGGCCAAGCCATAAATGGGATTAGATCCAAGCTTGGTCGGTGACTGTTCGTTCGATGATTTTTTCGCCCGTGTGCTTGGTGTTGATCGGCTCGAAGAGGAGCACCGCCGTACCGGGCAGGGCGATGGGGTTGTGCTCGGTGCCTTTGGGGACGATGTACAGGTCGCCTTTTTCGAGATGGACGGAGTGATTTCGCATCTCGATGGTGAGCGAGCCTTCAAGCACGAGGAAGAGTTCGTCTTCGTGTTCGTGGGTGTGCCAGGCGAGTTGCCCATCGAGTTTGGCGAGTTTGACCTGCTGCCCGTTGAGCTCGGCGATGATCTTGGGGGTCCAGGTTTCATCAAAGAGCGCGAGTTTATCGGCGAGGGTGATTGTGTGGGGCATCGGGAATCCTTAGTCGTTTCCGAACCGTTGGTTGATCCAGTCGGCGATGATCTGCATCGCTTCGGGGGCGAATGTCTCTTCGATATCGTTGTACTCGCCGAGGGCTCCGGTGGTTGCGTGCTGGAACATATGGTTGAGCCCTTCGAGTTCGGTGATGGTCGCGTCGGGGTGATCCTTGAGGAGTGCGCGTAACCCGGCGAGGTTTTCGGGTGCGGGGACTTGGAGATCGAGCTGGCCGTTGAGTGCGAGGATGGGGATGGTGATGTTGGGGAGGTAGTTGGCGGGGTCGTATCCGAGGAAGTAGCGGGTCCAAGGCGATGTGCTCTGGGCGATCATGGTTTCGATTTGCGATTCATCCACGCCCAACGCTTCGAGTGTTTCGGATGTGAGCAGAGCGCGAACCTTGTCTTTGGCATCCTCGACGGAACTCGAATCGGCGATCGCTTGTTGAATGATAGTGGTGATCGATTCGTTCTTGGTGATCTCTTCTTCAGCGAGCCCTTGGGAGAGCCCGACCAGGCGGGCCTGCGAGCGGACGATTTGCAACGAACTGGTGCCCGGCCCAGCGAGCATGACCATGAAGGCGATGGGGTGCTCGGCGTGGGCACCGAGCGCGGGATCGGTGATGGCCAGTGGGGCGATGAGTCCGCCTTCGCTATGCCCGACGAAGCCGATAGCGTTGGGGTTGATGTCGGTGCGGGTGAGGAGGTAGGCGAGGGCGGCGTTGGCGTCAGTGGCGAAGTCGGCGGAGGTGGCTGTTGAATAGTCGCCGGTGGATTCGGCGGTGCCTCGATCATCGTATCGGAGCACCGCGACGCCCTGCTTGGTGAGCGCGTCGGCCAGCACGAGGAAGGGTTGATGCCCGAAGACGGTTTCATCGCGATCCTGCGGGCCCGAACCCGAGATCAAGATGGCTGCGGGGAATGGGCCATCACCCTCGGGGAGTGTCAGCGTGCCGGCGAGTGTCACGCCCTCGGCGAGCGAGTTCTCGAAGGTGACTTCTTGTACCGCGTAGCCATAGGGCTCGGTGGGCACCTGCGGGCGCAGGCGTTCGGCGGGTTCCTCGTTCGTCCGTGTATAGATCACTTCCAACGGCTCTTGGTCGGGGAGTGTCCATGTGCCTGTGATGGTGTCGGGGTCGGTGAGCGTTCCAACGAAGTGGCCTTTGACGATTTTGATGGTGTAGCGGATCGTGTCGCCATCGCGTGCGAGATCTGAGACGGGGATGTCGTTGGCCATGGCATCGGGCGAGTCGAGTTTGGCCGCGGTGCCTTGCTCGTTGGTGGTGATGTGGAGGATCAGGCGGAGATCAACGCCGTTGCGGTTGATGGTCGCGTGCCAGTCGCCGTCGAGCCCGTCGATGATGGGTTTGGCTTGGGGCCGCCCGGGCTTGAGGGTGATGGGGATGTTCATGCCTTGAGCGAAGGTGCCGATCCAGGTGCTTGATGATTCGTCCCAGTCGGCTTCGATGCTCGCGCCGATCATCTGGACTTTGATGATGAGGTGATCGTCGACGACGGCAACCTCGGAGATCGGAATTTCTTGTCCGGGTGCTTGGTCGGGGCTTTCCATGTGGGCAGAAAGAGTGCCGTCATCATTTTGTTCGATGACGATGATGAGCATGAGATCGCCGATGGGTGTGGCGAGTGAGCCGTGCCAGTCGCCGAGGGCGCTGTCGGGGTCGGCGTGGGCCAATGGTGCTGTGAGCAGGAGGACGAGTGTGATGAGGATGGTGTTGATACGGTGCATGGGGAGAATCCTTAGGCTTTGGGGCAGAGGGTTATACGGATTGGGTCGGCGTGGATTTCATGCCTGTGAGCCGGAGATAGGCGAACCGGGCGGCGAGGATGATCGCGATGGCTCCGGGGAATGCGAACATGATGGCGATGCCGGCTTGGTCGAGATCGAAGACGATCCACGCGCCGGCGTAGAGGATGCCGCCGAGCACAAAGGCCCATCCCATGAATCGTTGCATGCTGCTTGCCTTGGTCATCTTGCAGCTGCAAGACTCCGAGTTCCCAGCGAGTTTCTTAGGCATGTAGTTGCCCAGGACGACGAGCATGAGCCCGATGTTGACGCCGACGATCCGTTTGACAAGATCACGATCGAAGATTTCGAGTTCCTTGGCGAGGGTTGCGCTGATCGAACCGAGCAGAAGCAGGCTCGCGAGGATGATGGCGAAGAGGATCTCATGGCGGACCTTGGAGTTGATCCAGTTGTCCTTGGAGCATTTGCGTTTGGCCAAAAACTTTGTGCCGTTCCATACGATGATGAACGCCGCCATCGTGCCCAGCACGATTGCCGAGCCATCTGGTTTCATGGGAATGAGCACCAGCGCGACGGCTATGGTCAGCCCGATGACGGTGCTCGCGACGATGGTTTGGGTCTTTGGGTTCATCATGATTGTTGCTCCGGCGTGGTTGAATCGGTTTCCGTGTTGGATTGTTCAGCGGCTTTGACTTCGAGCCCGAAGACCTGGGCGAAGCCGAACATGGCTTCTTCGAGCACGGACATCATCAGGTGGTAGGTGATGACGCGCCCCTTTTTGACCGGCTCGACAAGCCCGGCCTCGCGCAAGACTGCGAAGTGGGCGGACATGGTGGGCTTGGAAACCTCGAAATGCTCAGCGAGTTCGCCCGCGGTCATGGGCCGCTCGCGGAGCAAGCCCAGCACCTTTCGGCGGGTTGGATCGGAGAGTGCCTTGAATACCTTGTTCATATTCGTAATTTAGCCAAACATCGAACAATGTCAAGGAAAATGAAGCCTCTTCTCTTGGAAAAGGAGTTTAAAAGCCAAAAACGGTGATTGTAGGTCGAAAATTCGTTTTCGATTGGTATCCAGATGGGCTTGGACCCCGTAGGGGGTGGGTCGATGTCCGTGGTTGTCATGGAAGGATGGAGTTCAGGATTGTCAACCGGTAGCCGGGAATGGTGGCGTGGAAACGCGGCGAAGAGGCAATATTTGCGCTTGGTAAAAAACGCCAATAAACCGAAGAATGCACAAAGTCCTTGTGATTCGAGTCCAACCCTGGCGGAAATTTCCGGCTCCGTCACTCGATTGGGTTGATTTCGGGCATAGTCGCGCCGATCTGTGTGGAACCCCAAAAAGGGGTGTCATTTATGACAACTCGATCAGTGTCTTGTCTGGCATTGATCCCATCTGAAGAAACTCTTGGAGTACCCAACATGAACTATCTCTCACTGTTAATCATCGCAGGCAGCGTCTCTGGCGCGTGTGGTGCGGAACCTGCTCAGGCGGTTGAACCTGAAACCCCGATGGTTGAAGAGTCCAACTCGGATCGTGTGCATTTGAGCATCGATCTGAGCTTTACCAATAAGTACTACTTCCGCGGGATTATCCAGGAAGACAATGGCTTTATCTTCCAGCCTTCGGTTGAGGTCGGGTTTGATCTTGTTGAGAATGATGATTGGTCTTTGGGAGCCTATGTCGGTGTCTGGAACTCGTTCCATGATGAGCAGACCGGATCGACAGATCCAGACGAGATCATCGCTTCGTGGTATGAGATTGATTTTTACACCGGGTTGTCATTGAGCACCGGGCGATTGACCACTGATCTTGTCTACACAAACTACAACTCTCCCAATGATGCTTTCGGGCGGGTCGATGAAATCGCCGTGACTGTTGCGTGGGATGATTCGGGTTGGATCGACCAGATCACCTTCTCACCATACGCCACGATCGCGATGGAAATCGGCACCAATCAGGCCGACGGCGGCTCAGACTTGGGCACCTTCTTCGCGATTGGTATGGAACCAACGCATACCTATGAATCAACACCAATCGGCGACATCACGCTCTCGGCACCGATCGAGGCCGGTTTCTCGCTCTCAGACTATTACGAAATCGCAGGCGACGATGAGTCGTTCGGATATTTCACCGCCGGCCTGGCGGCTTCTGTCCCACTCCCTGCGCCTGAAGGCTTCGGAGATTGGACATTCAATGTCGGTATCGACTATCTCTTGCTCGGCGACTCGAACAAAGCGCTCAATGCAGGAGAAGACAACGAGTGGATCATCCACTCTGGAATCAGTTTCGAGTTCTAAATTTTCGCATCCTTACAAGAGAAAGTGAACACCTATGTCCGTTTTAAGCAACCTGAATTTCAATAGCTGGAATATCGCTACCAAGATTACTGTCTTTGCGTTAGGCATCGCACTGACCCCACTGATCGTAATGGGATATCTGCAGTCTTCTGGGATATCGAAGACGGCAGTTGAGGATAAGACTGGATTGCTTGAAGCGGTTGTCGAAGAGCGTGCTGCACGCATCGAGTCAACATTTGAGTTTTCAAAGAATATTGTCATCGGGATGTCCGGAGACGAAACAGTTCTTGAAGCCATGAAGGACTTTGAAAATGGATTTGATGAGTTGGCATCGGTCGACGCCTACTCGATGGATGAGATCGAGTCGAGCCTCTCCGGTTTTTATAACTCAGAGTTCAAGCCTCGCCTTGAGGCTGAGGGCGAGTCCTTTCGCGGTGCCCATTCTTATCTTCCGGTATCCGATTCGGCGAAGGTAGCGCAGATGCTCTACATTTCTGCGAATCCCTCACCGGTCGGGTCGAAGAACGATTACGCCCGTGCTCCGGAGGAAGTTGAGTACAACGAGTTTCACAATAAATATCATGGATATCTTTCGAGCTACAAAGATAAACTCGATGCGTATGATATTTTCCTTGTGAACAACGCGGGTGACATTGTCTATTCGGTGTTCAAAGAAGTGGATTATGGAACAAATCTTCTCAAGGGGCCGTACGCATCAACAAACTTGGCGGATGTGTTCCGTTCAGGAAAGGATGCCCGTCCCGGGGAACTGGTTTCGTCTGACTTTGATTTTTATGAGCCATCATTTGGTGCTTCAGCGATCTTCTTCGCATCGCCTTTGTTCGACGGAGGCAAGCAGATCGGGGTGATCTGTGTCCAACTTCCGCTTCAGGTGCTCTTTGACCAGATTCTTGGCAACCCAATCCAGGAAACAGGCACGACACACCTGATCGGTTCGGACAAGAAGATTCGTTCGGTCTTGCCTGAGTCCGAAGATCAGATGCTCGCCACATCGATGGACACAGAGCTTGCTGCAGAAGCGATCAAGAGTGATGTTGGAGAGCTCGTCGGTATGGACATGAACGGGGTAGAATCGCTTGGGGTTTATCGAAAACTGCATGTTGCCGATGAACTGGAATGGAGCCTGGTCGGCGAGATTCACCTCGGAGAGGTTCTCGCCAATGCCAAGAGCGCTCAGCGCATACTGTTTATTGAAACGATCATTTCGGGTTTGTTGATCGCCGGGCTTGCTATATTCTTTGCCCGTTCGCTTTCGGGTCCAATCCGTCGCCTTGTGTCACACAACGACCAGTTGGCTTCTGGTGATTTCAGTGTCCGTCTTGATTCGAAGCGGAAGGATGAAATCGGTCAGCTCGCATCATCAATGGATGATATGGCGGGCCAGATTGGTACAATGATTTCTGAAGTGGTGACCACCGCGAATGAAGTTGCCAGTGCCGCGACCGAGATTGCCTCGTCATCCGAACAAATGGCAGCGGGTCTGCAATCGCAAGAAGCGGAAACCAATGATGTTTCTGCTGCGATTGAGGAACTCTCTGGCTCGGTCAATGGCATCTCAGAGAAATCGGTAGACGCAACAACCGCAGCCGAAAATGCTGGGTCAGAAGCGGGCACCGGTGGCGAAGTCGTTTCGGACACCATCACTGAGATCCAAGGGATCGCGGTTCAGATCAAACTGGCGGTTGATGCTGTATCCCAGCTCGGACACAAGTCTGAGCAGATCGGCGAAATCATCTCGGTGATTAACGACATCGCCGACCAGACCAACCTGCTGGCACTCAATGCCGCGATTGAAGCGGCCCGTGCCGGTGAGCATGGGCGTGGATTTGCGGTGGTTGCAGACGAGGTCCGTAAGCTTGCCGAGCGGACTCAGCAGGCGACCGAGCAGGTCGGCTCTTCGATCCGTGAGATCCAGGATGATACCAAGCAGGTGATCGAGAGCATCGAACAGGGTGCGACTGGCGTCCAGAACGGTGTGGAGATGGCCCAGAAGGCTGGCACTTCATTGAACCAGATCGTTGGAGCATCGGGGACACTCAACTCGATGATCAACGATATTTCACACGCAGTTGACGAGCAGAAGGTCGTTGTGAACCAGATTGCTGAAGCCACGCAAAGCATTGCAGGCGTGACCAGAGAGTCATCAAGCGCTGCTGGCCAGGCAGCACAGGCAGCGAACAACCTCTCGGAACAATCCGAACGCTTGCTCGCGATGACCTCCAAGTTCAATGTCTAACCCATATCCTTTATAAAACGAATCTCCCCCGCAGACACCGTCTGCGGGGGAGATTTTTATTGGTCATACTTGATTTCACAACTTTCTATTCGTTTTCCCAGATATTCATGAACCGCTTTGACCCCTGCCTGCGGATCGAGTTGTCTTCGAGGATCTCTTCGGTGGCTTCGAGGATTTCTTCGCGATCGAAGATCAAGGATTCTTGTCCCTTGTCGTAGAACTTGAACTCGAGGTAATCATCGTCGGAATCGCGGATGAGTTCGACGAGTTGGGCGAGGGATTCGATCTCGGTGCCGTTGAGTGACTTGAGGGCGGGCTTGTAGGCGATGTCGTACCCTTTGGTGATCGGGTGAGGGAGGAAATCCGAGACGATCATGACGATCTCCTCGCCCTTTTCTTTGCGGATCTCATCGGCCCGCAGCGCAGCCGGGTTGCCCTGCATCGCGAGATAAGGCGTGTAGAAGTTCATGAGGTGCTCACGCCTCGCCGGCGAGAAGACCAAAGGCCCGACGATGAAGTATTCGGGGTAGTCATTGCCGATCGACGGGAGCAGGTCATCGCGTGATGAGGCGACCGGGACATCGAGGGCGATCGATTCGCCCTTGCGGAGGACGGTGACGGGCACGGTGCCATTTTGGGCCAGCTGCGGGATCTCGTATCCCCAGCTCAGGCGGATGTTGTCAGCGATGGTAATCATCCCGGCGTTGTCGATGTCGAAGTCGCCGATCGAGTCGATCAGGTCCCATTTCTCGAAGATGATGGATTCATCTTCGTCGCCATCGCCGGTGTAGAGGAGCCCGGTCTGCTCGCTCTCGAGCCCGAGCCAATCGCGCAGGGCGGGGTTCTCAGCGGTCTGAAAGTTTTTGGCGAAGAGCCTCGGGCGACCGTCGTATTCGCCGTCTTCGAGATCATCGAGGAAGGCGATGACTTCTTCAGCGGGGATGAGGTATCCGATGTTGTCGGCGGATTCGACCCCCGAGAACACCACCCCGACCACCTCGTTGTCCTGCACCACAGGCCCGCCCGAGTTGCCATGGTTGAGCGCAGCGTCAACCTGCACGCGCAGCCCGGCGGTGTCTTGGGAGTACCCGATGAACTCGATGCGTGAGACGACGCCTTCGGTCAGCGAGATTTGCTCGCCGCCCATCGGGAACCCGATCGCCTGAACGGTCGAGCCGATCTTGGGCAACTCCTGGCTCAGGCTCAGCGGAGCGTGCTTGGCGTGGAATGTGTCGCGGTCCGATTCCTTGCGGAGTTCGATCACCGCCAGGTCGATGCCCTGGGCGATCCCGACCACACGGGCGCGGATTTTGTCGGCGCTGTTTGGAGGCTGAACGAAAATCTGCGATGCCATCTCGACGACATGGGCATTGGTCAAGATGCGGTTGCCCTCGATGACGAACCCGGTGCCGCTGACTTCTTGGGGGGATTGCTTGGTCCAAGGCGATTCATAATCAGGATTGCGGAGCGTGGTGAAGATTTTGACGACCGAATCCCGGATCTGGGCCGAGTCAGAAGCGTCAGCCGTTTCGACAGGGTCGGGTGTGCTCTGGGCAGCGGGTGCTGCGTGCAAGACCGGGGCAGAGAGCGAAATGCCGGCCAAGACGACAAGCACGGTGGGGGCGATCAATCGCATGAATACTCCTTCAATCTGTTTCTCATGGGCAACGCCATGCTATGGACACTGTATGCCTCTATGGTAGTGGATCAATGCGCCCGGGTTGTCCCTGTTGGCACACGATATCCGATTGATATCATAGAGCATACGGAGCAAATGATGAGCGGTTCGATATTCAAGGGCTCAACACTCAAGATCGTCCCGCCCGCTGACTTCTCGCTCCCCCGCGATGTCTGCAGCTACGGCTATTTCGTCCTCATGCCCAATTATTGGGATGTCTCCCGCCAGACCCTCTCGCGGGTGCTCGAGTTCGATGCCAAACCCAGCGCCTGCGTGATCGATCAAGTCGACGAAGGCAACGGTGGGGTGATTCGTGTCCGGTTGGATCGCAAACTCGATCGGACAGAACAGGGACAAGCCAAAGCACAGATCGGGCGGATGCTGTGCTTGGATCAAAGCGCAGCCGATCTGCGCGCGTTTCATCGGGTCGATCCACGCTGGAAGAAGAGCGGCAAGGGTCGCCTGTTCCGCTCGCCGACGCTCTTTGAAGATGTCATCAAGACCGTGACGAGTTGCAATGTCACCTGGCCCAGCACCGTGAATATGAACCGTCGGCTGTGCGAAGTCTGTGGACGCAAATCGGTCTCGGGGGCGTATTCATTCCCCAGCGCAAAGAAACTCGCAAGAACAAGGCTCGGCACCCTGCGCGGACGCTGCCGGGTTGGATATCGGGACCAGCGGATCATTGACCTGGCTCGGCTGTTCGTCAGCGGGCATGTAGATGAAGAATGGCTGACGGATCCGTCGGCCAGTGATGACGAGGTGTTCAAGTTTTTGATCTCACTCCCCGGGATCGGCCCCTACGCCGGGGGCAACATCATGCAACTCCTCGGGCGGTATTCCCGATTGGCTGTTGACACCGAGACCATCCGCCACGGCAAATCTGTGCTCGCAATGCGCGGCACCGATGCACAGATCACCAAAGCACTCCACCAACACTACGACCGGTTCGGGGAGCACAAGTTTCGCAGCTATTGGTTCGAGATCTGGCAGCATTACGAATCGAAGGCCGGGCCGTCGCATCTGTGGGAGCGGGATTTAGTAAGCAAGGCGTTTACCGCGGCGAATCTGTGAGCCGTGCACGATGTGCTTGGCGGGCGCATGAAAAATCCGCCGACAACCCACGAGAGTTTGTCGGCGGATATTCTACTGCGAGCACCAGCTCACCGCGAGAGGGATGGGGGCGAAGATGCGAGCAGACATGAGCAGAATCAATCGAAGACCGGCAATCCTGATGGCACACGATCAGGAATCGCATGGCGAAGATCAATCATCGCGGTATCCGTCAGGGCGTTGAGGAAGTCGAGCAAGTCGGAAATCTCATCTTCGCTCAGTTGCGTTGCGCCCAGCTCATTGGCTGCCAGAATCCCGATCACCCGCGCCGGGTCGTTCATCACCACCGTGTCGATCTCGGCGAGGTCTTCACGATATGGAAGCACCGCCTGCGATGGATCGTAGTTGAGCAATGATTCAACCGGATTGAGATGATGGCGGACCACCGCTTCGAGTGTCGCAAACGCGCCGTTGTGTCCGTAAGGAGCACTGAGTGCGATGTTGCGGAGCGAAGGCACGCGGAACTTAAACATATCGTCCGGGTTTCCAGTCTCGCCATAGAGCCCGAGGTCGTCGTGCCCGTCGTCGTATCCGGGCTGGTTGTGTCCCTTGCCGGGTCCGATCTGAGGCATCCCGATCGCGTGGAACTCTTGGTTTGACATGAACGGCCCAGAGTGGCACGATGAACAGTTCGCCTTGCCATAGAACAAGAGCATGCCCTGCACCGCGTTCATCGACATCGCGCCCGAATCCCCACGCATGAACTGATCGAATGGCGCATTGTCCGAGCGGGCGATCTTGGATTCGAACGCCGCGATCGCGTTGGCGATATGGGCGAAGGTAATATCCTGAGGCGACGAAACATCGTCATAAACCTCGGCCATCATCTCGAAATACTCGTTGTTGGCCGCGACGCGCTTGGCGAGAATCGCCCAGACCAAAGGCAGGTCGCCATCGGCTGCCGCATTGGCGACCGAGTTCTCCCCGGGCTGACCCGCCATCTCGGTGCCCGAGGTCGGCGGGAAGCAGACCTGGGCCGCGATGACCGAATCGAGCCCCTCGATCAAATCCATCCCCGCCGGGGTATCAAACCCGAGCGGATGGTTGGGGTCGGCCGCGATGCGACCATCGTGCATCATCTTGTCGAAATCGTATGCGCCGATGTTGAAAATTTGCGGCGCATTGCGAGGCACCCGTTCGGGCACCGCGTCCTTGCCATAGCCTGTATCACGCATCGGCCCGAGTCCCATTGCGCCCTCGCCGATGGGCAAGGATAAGCCGTCGCTTGTGTCGGTGTAGATATTGTGGCAGGTCGCGCATGCGATGTTGCGGTTGCCCGAGAGGATTTTGTCGTGGAACAGCAGCTTGCCAAGATTGGCCATGCTGCCTTGGACCGGACGATAGTCCGCGTCGCTGGGCGCACCGGGCAACCATGCCGAGTTGGTCAGATCACCCGGGTCGGCAGCTTCGATCAACTGACGCGCCAGGTCAATCTTCGAGATGCCAGGCGTGTTCGTGCTTTGCTGCGCTGGTGTTGCTTGTTTCTGAACGGTTTTCTTTGCAGCCTGCTTGCTAGCCGGAGCAGCCTGTGCCGATGCAACCCCTGCGCACAATACGACCGCCAATGCGCCGCAAGTGGATATCCGTCCAAGACCACGCCGATGCGTGCCGATGCTCATTCTTTTCATAGACATATCAGCCCCCTGAAAGTGCGCGGATAGGGCTGCCATAAACGACTGGCGTTGAAGATTCAAATACCCCTATTCGCGGCGGTAAGTTATCAGATTTCATGAAGCGTTGGAAGAGAAAAGCCTGCAAAACGAGCGATTTAGACGCCAGTTCTATGAAAAAAATCCAAATGATGACGATCGTTTACTATCCAACGCTCTGAGCGGGGTTCGCCTTGGGTGAGTTTTCAACACCCGACGAATCCTCTATAGAAGCAAGGTCCTGGAGCGCGGTCACATCCCAGAACCCCGCCTTGAGCGCCTCGATCGCATGGACCGCCTGCGACGCCGCCGTCGCGGTTGTAATCATCGGGATGCCGAGCCGAACCGCGGTCGCCCGGATATTGCCCTCGTCGGTCTGCCATCCGGTGCGTGTGGGGGTGTTGATGACGAGTTGGATCTCGTTGTTCTGCATCAGGTCGATGACATTGGGACGCGCGCCCTCTTGGATCTTCTGGAGTATCTTTGGGCGGAGCCCATGCTTGGCGAGCAACTCGCCAGTGCCTTTGGTCGTGAAGACCTTGAATCCCATCGCCATGAGTGATCGGACGATCGGGATCATTTCATTGCGATCATGTTCGCGCACTGAGAGGAACACGCCGCCCTCGGTGGGGAACGATGTCCCCGCGCCGAGCATGGCTTTCAAATACGCATTGGGCAACGACGCATCGACCCCCATCACCTCGCCGGTCGATCGCATCTCTGGGCCGAGCACAAAGTCCACGCCGGGGAACTTCTGGAACGGGAAGACGGGCGCTTTGACCGCGTAGTACCCGGTGTCGGGAATTTCTTTAGCGCTTTGTTCTTCGAGCGACACGCCCATCATCGCCTTGGCCGCCATCGCGGCCCACTGCGTGCTCTTCGCCTTGCCGACATACGGCACGGTTCGACTCGCTCGCGGATTGACTTCGATGATGTAGACCTTGTCATCCTTGAGCGCCATCTGCACATTCATCAACCCGCACACGCCGAGTTCGGTCGCGAGTTTTCGGGCGGTGTCTTTGACTTCTTCCAAGATCGCCGGGCGAAGATTACAGGTCGGGGTCATGCAGGTTGAATCCCCCGAGTGCACCCCGGCGTGCTCGATGTGCTCCATGACGGCCGCGACGAGGGCTTGCCCCTGTTGCCGTAGCACAGGCGTCCCGCCTGTGTCTTGCTTTTCTTGAATGCTGAGCCCAGATGAAGATACAGGCGGGACGCCTGTGCTACGGGTTTGGGCAAAATCTGCAACGATATCGACATCAAGCTCGATCGCCCCATCGAGGAACTGGTCGATCAAGATCGGCGCATCGTCGAGCCCCGACGCATCGACTGCGGTGGCCATGTAGTGGCGCAACGCTTTTTCATCCGGGCAGATTTCCATGCCTCTGCCGCCGAGCACATAGCTCGGACGCACCAAGACCGGATACGAAATCCGCTCGGCGATTTCCACAGCCTCATCAATCGAGCGTGCAATCCCCGACACCGGTCGCTTCAAATCGAGTTTCGTGAGCAACTGATCGAACCGATCGCGGTCCTCGGCTCGATCGATCGCGTCGAGCTCGGTGCCGATGATCGGCACGCCGGCGAGATCAAGCCCATGTGCAAGATTCAAAGGCGTCTGCCCGCCGAACTGCACGATCGTCCCCAGAATCGGTGAATCCGCACCAGCCTCGCGCAAGAGCGATTCGACCTGCGAGATTTCATGCCCTTCAAGCTCAGCTTTGACATGGGCGCGATGATCCGAGCGATCGACTTCGAGTAGATTCACGAACTCATGATCGAACCAGTATTCAATGCACCGCCCATTGACCAGCATCACCGTCAGGCCCGAACGATCGCGTGTCTTTGTGCTCAGCACAATCGCCCCGACCCGATGCCCAGCGAGGGAGAGGTCATTGAGGATCGCCTTGCGTGCCGATGCGGGGGCCGATTGTTCTTGCGAGAGCGATTTCGTTGCGTGGGAGAGATCGAGGAGTTGTGCATCATTCTGCTCGCCGCCGAGCCGTTCGGTCACATTGAGCACATCCTCAAGCGTCAACGGCTCAAAGAACAGCAAATCACTCGTGTCATAATCCGTCGAGACCGTTTCCGGATTCGAGTTAATCATCACCGCGTTATGCCCGAGTTCCTGAGCCGCGTAGGCCGCGTGAACGCAGCAGTAATCGAACTCGATGCCCTGCCCGATGCGGTTGGGCCCGCCGCCGAGGATGATGACTTTTTGCTTGGGGTGCTCGTCGGCGATTAGCCGATTCCGCAACTCGCATTCTGGCGCGATGTCAATGACCGAGCCGTCGTCGGCGACCTGCTTCGATCCGGGCTGGTAGGTCGAGTAGTAGTAGGGGGTGATCGCCTCGAACTCGGCAGCACAGGTATCAACACACTTGAACACGGCTTCAACGCCGAGTTCTTTGCGTTTGGAGCGGACTTGCAGGATCGCCTGGTCATTGATCTCGCCGAGGTACAGATTCGCCAGCTGCGCATCGGAATACCCGAGCTGCTTGGCGCGTTGCATAAGTTCCTTCGAGATCGCATCGAGCGAATCGACCGCTGCCAGTTCATCCTCGAACCGTACCAACTCATCGAACTGATGAATCCAGAACGGGTCAATCTTCGTGAGTGCGCACACCCGCTCGACGCCCCATCCCATCTTGAGCGCGTAGCGGATAAAGTGCATCCTGCCTTGTGATGGAACGGACAACTTGCGCGTGAGGGTGTCGTCGGCGATCGGCCATTCGATCGCCTGCCCGTCGGCGGTGCGTCCGTCATTGGATTGCTTGGCTTGAAGCCACTTGTCGTTCTTGTCGAGCCCCAATCCGAATCGTTTGACATCCATCGAGCGGATGACCTTCTGGAAGGACTCCTTGAATGTCCGCCCGATCGCCATCGCCTCGCCGACAGATTTCATCTGCGTGGTCAGTGTTTCGTCCGCTTCGGGGAACTTCTCAAAGGTCCATCGCGGCATCTTGGTCACGATGTAGTCGATGCTGGGCTCGAAGCACGCGCTGGTGGTGCCGGTGATGTCGTTGCGGAGTTCGTCGAGCGTGTACCCGATCGCGAGTTTCGCTGCGATCTTGGCGATGGGGAAGCCGGTTGCTTTCGAGGCCAATGCTGACGAACGCGAGACACGCGGGTTCATCTCGATGACCACCATCTCGAATGGTTTATTGCCATCGGCGTCTGGCTCAGGATTCGGATTGATCGCGAACTGCACATTCGACCCGCCCGTTTCAACGCCCACCCCCCGCATAATCGCCAGCGACGCATCGCGGAGCACCTGATATTCCTTATCCGTGAGCGTCAAGATCGGCGCGACAGTGATCGAATCGCCGGTGTGGACCCCCATTGCGTCGATGTTCTCGATGCCACAGACGATGATGCAGTTGTCGTTCTTGTCGCGGACGACTTCGAGCTCGTACTCTTTCCACCCGATGAGCGATTTATCGACCTGTACCTGCCCGATCATCGACGCGCGGAGCCCGCGATTGACGAGCTCTTCAAACTCGCTGTGGTTGTAAGCGATCCCCCCGCCCCACCCGCCGAGCGTGAAGGCCGGTCGGATAATCGCCGGCAGTCCGATCTGCTTGAGGAACTCGGTCGCCTCGTCATAGGTTTCGACGGTCTGCGATTCGGGGGTCGCCAGATCCAGCTCTTCGCAGATATCGGCGAAGGTCTTGCGATCTTCCGCCTTATGAATCACCTCGCGGCTGGCCCCGATCATCTCGATGTTGTATTTCTGGAAGACACCATTATCCCAGAGTTCACAGGCGCAGTTGAGCGCGGTCTGCCCGCCGAGCGTCGGCAAGACCGCATCAATCGGATTCCCGAGTTCGATCTCCTTGAGGATGATCTTTTCGACGGCTTCGGGCGTGATCGGTTCGATATAGGTTCGGTCGGCGAAGCTCGGATCGGTCATGATCGTCGCCGGGTTCGAGTTGACCAAAACGACCCGATACCCCTCGTCACGCAGTGCCTTGCACGCCTGGGCCCCGGAATAGTCAAACTCGCACCCCTGTCCGATGACAATTGGGCCGGAACCGATGAGCAGGATCGTGGAAAGATCGTCGCGTCTGGGCATGTGCAGCGGGTCCCATATCTATCGTTGTGTGTGAGCCTAAACCGCATGAGTATACACCCAAGCCTTCCCAAAGCACCGGTTGAAGGGGAGGAAAGCGTGAATCTCAAAGATTGTGTCGATGAGTAGTTGGGTCGGCTGCTGAACCCACCGGGTTTGTAGCCGTACGATGGTGACAGGCGATCTATTTCGCCGATTCAAGAACCGGGTCAACGCGCCCGCTGGAGAGCCAAAGCATGTGTGGAATCGTCGCCTACATCGGGAACAAACCCGCCCAACAACTCCTCCTCGAAGGGCTCAAACGCATGGAATACCGCGGGTACGACTCCGCCGGCATCGCCATGCTTGAATCCGATACGCTGCGTCTGATCAAAGCCGTGGGGCGGGTGTCGAAGCTTGAAGCCAAGATCCAAGAAGAAGGCGACTTCACCGGAACCCTCGGCATCGCCCACACCCGCTGGGCGACCCATGGCAAGGTCACCTTGGCCAATGCCCACCCCCATCGCGATCAAAACCACGGCATCTCCCTCGTCCACAACGGCATCATCGAAAACTACGCCTCGATCCGCACCCTGCTCGAAGAACGCGGGCACGAGTTCCACACCCAGACCGACACCGAAGTCCTCGGCATGCTGATCTCGCATTTTTACGACCCCGACAATGGCATGGATCTCGAAAAATCCGTCCAGGCATCACTCCGCGAGGTTCGCGGGGCGTATGCCATCGCGGTGATCTGTGTCAATGAGCCCGATGTGATGGTCTGCGCCCGCAAGGGCTCGCCGTTGTTGGTGGGGATCGGCGCGGGCGAATACATCGTCGCGTCTGACCCCGCTGCCATCGTCGCCCACACATCGACCGCCGTCACGCTCGATGATTATTCCGTCATCCGCATCACCCGCGAGGGATTCCGCACGACGACCGTCGACAACGAAGAGCTTACCCCCAAGGAGATGCAGCTCGAAATGGAACTCGACCAGATCGAGCTCGGCAGCTTCACCCACTACATGCAGAAGGAGATCTTCGAGCAACCCGAAGCCCTCCGCACCTGCATGAAGGGTCGGCTCGACAAAAACGAAGGACGAATCGTCCTCGGCGGGTTGATGGGGCTCTCGAAGGAACTCGTCAAATCCAAACGAATCATCCTCACCGCCCAGGGCACCGCACTCCACTCAGCAATGATCGGTGAGTACCTCCTCGAAGACCTCGCCAAGATCCCCGCAGAGTGCCAGTATGCTTCCGAGTTCCGGTATCGCAACCCGATCATCGAAGATGGCTCGGTCGTTGTCGCCGTTTCGCAGTCCGGCGAGACCGCCGACACGCTCGCTGCGCTCCACGAAGCCAAAGACCGCGGGGCGTTGTCCTTAGGCGTCATCAATGTCGTCGGCTCGACCCTCGCCCGCGATACCGATGCCGGGGTCTATCTCCGCGTGGGCCCAGAGATCGGCGTCGCGTCCACCAAGGCATTCATCGGCCAAGTCGCCGTCCTCACCATGATCTCCCTCTTCATGGCCCGCCGCCGAATGATGTCACCCGAAGCCTCGGCCCGATTGATGAAAGAGTTCGAGACCGTCCCCGACAAGATCGAACGGGTGCTCGAAACCAACGATCAAATCCGAAAAATCACCGAAAAATATGTCCACCGCGACAACTGGCTCTTTCTCGGCCGAGGCTACAACTACCCGACCGCGATGGAGGGTGCCCTCAAACTCAAGGAACTCTCCTACATCCACGCCGAGGGCATGCCCGCTGCCGAAATGAAGCACGGCCCGATCGCCCTGATCGACGAAGGCATGCCCGTTGTCTTTATCGCCAACCAAGGCAACCAGTACGACAAGGTGATGAGCAACATCGAAGAGGTCCGCTCCAGAGGCGGCCATGTCATCGCCGTCGCGACCGAAGGCGACGAACAAATCAAAGGCATCGTCGAAGATGTCCTCTATGTCCCCGCTGTCGAAGAATGCCTGAGCCCAATGGTGACCGTCGTGCCGCTGCAGTTGTTGGCCTACCACGCGGCAGTCCTTCGCGGGCATGATGTCGATAAGCCAAGAAACCTGGCCAAGTCCGTGACGGTGGAGTGATGGGTAAGCGGATGCCTTGGAGCAAAAAAGCTAAATGTCTGCCTGCGGAGCGGATGTGTATTCGCGGCATTATTTATGAGCCTGCACAATACTGTAGAATGGGAAGGGTGATCGGGGCGGTTGGATTCAGTGGTGTTCTGATAGGTATTTTTCAGACAGTTGAGGTCGTTTTAGTTGGCGGTGAGGGTGTATGGAAGAACTCGAGCACATATTTGGCCCCAGGAGTGTTTTTGTTGCTTCTTGCAGGAGTTTGCTTTTCTGGATTGCTGATATCCCGGCAATACAAGGTGCGAATGAAACATGATCTATTAGCCACCCGCTGCCAGCGGTGCCCCAAATGCTTCTACGACCTCTCCGCCCGCCCCCGCGAGATCGACACCTGCCCCGAGTGCGGCCTCATCGCCCCCCGCCGCGAATGCGTCCTGCTCTGGTGCAAACTCCTGCGATCACGGTTCTAGGTTGATTGGTTTGGAACCTGTCGAAGTGGGTGGCCGTAGAGTAGTGAATGGAAAAATCTCCATGGTCAAAACGAGCGGAGTCCAGAGGGAACTCAAGTTCGGGTGGTCTCACAATTAGCTATCAGTTGTCGTTCTTCCTTCGATGGCACAAGCGGATTTATGCTTCGGTTTGGATTGCATTGGTGCTGGCGTGTGCGATGACAGGGGTTGTTTTAGTCCAAGAAAAACGGGGCTGGGCTGAGATATTGGACAGGGATGAGGTGATACGGCTTATTACCTGGCTCCTTCCATACTCCGTTGGTGCGGCTTTTCTGCAAAGTATGTTTGAAGCAATCGCGAAAAACCGGTTCCGCTCCATGATTATCCGTACAAGGGGGCAAGTGTGCCCAAAATGTTTCTACGACCTCTCCGCCCGCCCGCGCGAAATCGACACCTGCCCAGAGTGCGGCCTCAACGCCCCCCGCCGCGAATGCGTCCGGCTCTGGTGCAAACTCCTGCGATCACGGTTCTGATCTCCTCCCCCGGGCCTCCGGGGGAGGTGCCGAACGAAGTGAGGCGGAGGGGGCTTTCTTCTTTCCAATCACAATCCCCTACCCGGATAGAATATCCCATGCTCAAGTTGAGGCTGACACACAAGCGAGCCAAGCGATGGGGTCGGCGGGCCAAGTCGGACGGGAGTTGTGTGCCCAAACTCAAGCGGGTGAAGATACGCGCACGCGGAGAACACCAAGTCTTGCTGAATTATTTTTACATATTGTGGGCCTTTGGGATGGCTTTGCCCATGTCTGCCGTCGCGGGGTATGTATTTCTGGGCAAATGGAACATTCTTCCCATTCTGGGGTTCAGTTGGTCAACGGATACATTTGGAGTGATCCTGTATGCAGCGCTTTGGAGTACACGAATCGGATTTCTCTTCTTTCTTACTTGGATGGTACTTCTGCTTTTCTCGTGGAGAAAAAGAACAAAGTGGGTGATCGCTTGCCGGTGTCATGTCTGCCCCCGATGCAGCTACGACCTCTCCCAACGCACCGATGACACCCACCCATGCCCTGAATGCGGACAGCGTATCTCTCGGCGAGAATGCATTCGGCTTTGGGCTCGGTTCTGCAGGTAATTAGTTCTTGTTATTATCGGACATCCAAAAAACTTCTCCTTTTCGGACTACAAACCTTGAGTTCGATAACCACAATGACGATATATCGGACAGTCTCGATGGAGTCCGATATGAGTCTCGTTTTCATCCAACCCAAGCAACCACCCCAGCGTCTGCTCACGAAAGTGGCTTCAAAGGTCATCAACCGACGCGTGGTCGAGGTGTTGCCCAAGCCGGATATGTCGACTGGGAGGCTGATCTTTCGTCATCTCACCAGAAACGACGAATCACAGTTCATTGAAGCGATCAATCATTCCCGCTCGCTCCTCCGCCGATGGATCCCGCTCAACCGCGAGCGAGAATCAGACCATCGGTTCTTCCGCCGAACCATGACCCGTGCCCGTGTAGGCGATGTCCAAGGCACCGCCTGGCGACGAGCCGCCTTTATAGATGATGGCCCAGACGAAGGGCGATTCGTTGGGCTCTTCAACCTCATCAAAATCGAACGCGGGCTCGAATGGACCAGCGAAGCCAACTGGTGGGTCGACGATCGGCTCGCCGGGCAAGGGCTCGCCACCGAGGCAGTCCAAGGGCTGCTCGATATGGGTTTCTCCGATCATCCCATGGGGCTCGGGCTTCATCGCATCCGCGCGATGATCTGCACGGACAACCTCGCCTCGGTGCGCATCGCTGAAAAATGCGGCTTCACTAACACCGGCATCCGTGATCTGCTCGAGATCAATAACGCACTCGTTGCTCACCACGAGTTCGAACGATTCGCAATCTAGCCTACAATAACCCAAACACTTAGGCGGGCGTACCATCGTCCCGCGAGAAATTTTCAAAGTTCTCGCCTCCCTTGCGCTCGAATTTGCCCATTCGGTATGCACAATCAAAAAACAGGTCTAATTGCTTGAAAACAACGGATTTAGGCGTTGATTCTGTCCCGGTATCCACATGGCTCGCCCCCCTGCCGGGCCCATCGGGCACCCTCCAAATTTGCCTTTTTCAGTCCTGCTCCTAGGGTCTTCATCCCAACAAATCGAGCTTGTTCGCCGATGTCCATAGCACACATCGCTGCGTGCAACTCCAGACCAGCGAGCACCTTATGCCCACAGCAAACTTCGATAACCGAACCCTCTCAATCGACGGCAAACGCATCTGGATCGTCTCAGGGTCCATCCACTTCCAACGCACACCACGCGCCCAATGGGCCGATCGCATCCACGAAGCCAAGCACGCCGGGCTCAACACCATCGAGACCCCCATTTTTTGGAATCTCATCGAAACCCGCCAAGGCTCGTATAACTTCAAAGACAACAACGATATCCGCCATTTCGTCGGGCTCCTCGCCGAAGCGGGCATGCACTGCATCCTCCGCGTCGGGCCATACATCGGCGAAGGGTGGGATCTGGGAGGCTTGCCCACATGGTTGCTCAATATCCCCAACCTCGAAGTCCGCAAACCGAACCAGCCTTACCTCCAAGCCGTCGGCAAATACTTCAACACCCTCGCCAAACAGGTCAAAGACCTGCAAGCATCCGTCACCAAAGGCGGCCCGATCATCATGATCCAGAACGAGGCCCAATGGAACTGTGGCGATCCAATCGCAGCCAAAGGCTACCTCGGCGAACTCGGTCGCTACCTCCGCGAAGCAGGATTCACCGTTCCTAAAATCAACGCCAACAACCTCTGGCAGGGCGTCGAAGGCGACATCGACGGGTGGTCAGGCTCGGGTGATATGTTCGGCGTGATGCGCCAACTCTCCACCGTCCGCCCGGATCAGCCTGAGATCGTCATCGACTATGGCCCAAAGTCTCGCCCGGTCTTTGCCAAGCCCATCCCCGAGCCCCTCGATGGCTTGCTCTACCAACGCCAACTCGCCGAAATCCTCTGCGCAGGCGGACAGTTCAACCTCGCGAACTTCTCATCGGGCACCTCATTCGGATTCAACGCCGGGATGTCACCCGTCGGCGAGTTCAACGCCTACACCCCAACCCAAGACGCCAACGCCCTGCTCGACGAGCACGGGCGATCCACCCCCGTCTACACCGGTGTCCGCCGATTGACCATGTTCGCATCAAGCTTCGAGCGCGTCCTCGCTCATACCGAGCACGAAAACCCACCCATCGTCATCGACCCCGCATCCGATCCCAACTCGATCAACGGGCATGTCATCACCCACATGCGAGGCACACAGGGCTCGGTGGTCTTCATCTTCTCCCCGCCCAAGTCCAAAGCGGGCACGCTCAATCTCCTCCTCTCCGATGGCTCATCGCTCCCCGTTCGGCTCGGGCACCAGCGCGTCCATTGGTGCATGTTCGATGTCAACCTCTCCTCGTCGCACACCCTCGATTACACCTCGCTCAACACCCTCACCGCCACCGACAACGCCCTGGTCGTCTTCGGCGCTGCCAACGCGATCGGTGAAGTCTCGATCAACGGCACACCGATGGAAGTCGAAGTCCCCAAGGGACGCAAGCCTCTGGTTGTGGATCACGAGGGCATCACGCTGATCGTCGTCTGCGACGAAATGGCCGACGAAACCTATATCCACGAAGAGCATATCTATGTCGGCGTCGCGGGTGTCACCCCCGATGGTCAGCCCATCCCCTCACCCAACGGCAAGTCCCACACCCACATCAACCCAAAGGGCGTCGCCAAAACCCACAACACCAAATACATCGAAGGCTACGCTCAAGAACAACTCCCCAAGGTCGGCATCGCCAAATGGGAACGCGCTATCCCCGAAGAGCATGTTGATGGCCAAAGCCCACGCTACGCCCAGATCCCAGGCCCGGCAGACCTCTCCCAACTCGGCACGCCCTATGGGTACGGGTGGTACAAGGTCGCGCTCAAAAACAGTGCCTCCAAGAAGATCAAACTCATTGCCCCACAGATCAGCGATCGCGTCTCGGTCTATCTTGACAACGAGCACATCGGCGTCTTCGGCTCGGGCCCGGGTGCCCAAGACATGCTCACGGTTTCGCTCAAGAAGGGCGAGCAACAACTCGTCATGCTCGCCGACAACATGGGACGCGTCGATTCAGGCTCGGACATGACCGCCCACAAGGGCGTCTTCGGGCACCTCATCGAACAGGTCCCGTTCAAGGTCGCCAAGCCCAAGATCGAGAACGGCGAACCGATCGAAATCCTCGGATTCCGCTCACCGACCTTCGGGCTTCAGATCGGCGATTCCACCCTCCCCGGCCGCATCACCTGGCTCTTCAAGCACCTCAAAAAATCTTCGATCGTCCTCGATCTCCCCGCCTTCACCGTGCGGACGATGATCATTCTCAACGACGAGCCTCTCAAACTCGTCGATGCCAACCAACGCCATCGCCTAGTGCTCGATCACGAAACCATCAAGCGGGGCAACAATGTCCTCGAACTCGCCTTCGAGGACAACGCGATTTCGCAAGACGGCGAAACCTATGTCGCCGACGCGCTCAAGCTCATCGCCGACAAGGGCAGCATTGTTGAAGCATCCAACGCCATCACCGATGGCAACGAGTGGGCCTTCGCCAAGTGGGAGGCCCCCGCCGAGATCGACTTTGACGCACTGCCCAAGGGCAAGGTTCCCAAAGCCGACAAGCCCGCATGGTGGCGATCGACCTTCGACACCCCGGATGTCAAGGTCGCTCTGTCGCTCGATCTCTCGGGCATGACCAAGGGGCAGGTCTATCTCAACGGGCAGGCGCTCGGGCGGTACTTCGTCGCGACCGAGAGCGGCAAAGCCGTCGAGCCCGCGATGCCGTTGACGATTTCGCCAGCCTGGCTCAACGCCGAGACCGAGAACGAGCTGACCATCTTCGATGAGCACGGCGCCTCGCCGAGCAAGGTCAAGGTCATCGTCGAACGCCTCTGATTGCACTGGCTTGATGTTCGATCACCACGATTGTGCGCATGAATGCACTTGCCTATCGCTTCGCGTTGGTTTTCACAGAACCACGCCGGTATGCTCATAGGTATGAAAAGCCCATCCGCCCCGGTTTCCGTCTCGCGTTGGCAGCTCGCAGCCTCCTACGCTGCCCGCGCTCATGAGCATCAATATCGCAAGGACAAGAAGACGCCTTACATCGCCCACCCGATGCGCGTGGCGATGGTGGTGATGCATGTCTTCAAATGCGACGACGAGATCGCCATCTGCACTGCGATTCTGCACGACACGATCGAAGACACGCCTACCGATTTCGACGCGATCGAAAAACGCTTCGGCATCGAGATCGCCGACTGCGTTGCAACCCTGACAAAGAACATGCTCCTCCGCGAGCCCAAACGCGAAGCCGACTACGACAAGCGGCTTGCCAAGGGCTCCTGGCAGGCTCGCTTGGTCAAGCTGGCTGATGTGTATGACAACGGGCTCGAAATCCCACGCGAATCCATGCGAAAAAAGTGCATCCAACGGTGCAATCGGGCGTTGGAACTCACCGAGAACGACCTTGAGCATGAGGCGATCGTCACCGCCCGATCAGCCGTCGCCCAGGTGCTCGAATCACTCCAGGCCGATTCGTAGGACTATTTTTCAGAGGGCAATCATTGTGTCGATTCCAGCATCGAGACCAGCGTGCTCTGATGCTCGTCGATCCAGATCGCTTTGCGCGCGACGGCGACAAGCATCGCGTTGCTCGATTCATCGTGCCCGATGCTCGCGAGTGCTTCGTCGATCATCACCGCGGGCATCAATCCAACGCAAACCTTCGCCGAGCACGCCGGGGGAGCATACGAGGCGTATCCACGCCAGAAGTTGGCAAGCCCGTCGAGATCAGGATCAGGATCGCAGTTGTGCGCACTCTGCCCTGCCTGCGGGGTCTTGAGTGAAAAATGAATCATCGCCTGCGCCAGTTCGCGGGCCCGTGATCCGATCCGTGTGTTGTCAAAGTCGCACACCGCAACAATCTCGCCCTGGCGATAGATCATGTTCCCCGGATGCCAATCACCATGCACAATCGAAGGCCGCCGAGCGTTGGCCTTGCTCAGCTCCTCGCCATACCCAAGAATCTGCTTGAGCCGATGACCGGTGTCCGCGTCGATCGCATCGACCCGCTGATCAAGCACACCCATCCGAGTCAGATCAATCGTCGCGGGCTCAACCGGAGGCTCAAAGCCCGGGCGGATCTGATCGAGTACCGCGTGCACCTCCCCGAGCAACGCCCCCGCCTGGCGTGCGTGCGTGCCGATCATCGAAGCCGAGCGATCGAACATCTGCCCTTCGATAAAGACAAAGAGTTCATAGACATGATCGCCAAAGTGGACTATCGAGTTGTTCTCCGAAACAGTCCCAACCAAAGGCGGCACACACACCCCCCGCTCAAGACACCCCAGAATGACCTCATGCGAAAACGCGACCACGCTCGGGATATCGAGCCCCCGGGCCCGGCGCTTGAGCAGGAATCGCCCCCGATCAGCACCGATGACGACTTTGGGCGAGTACACCGAACCGGCTGCGAGCTCATCGATCGTGTTGACCTTGCCAAGCGCATACTGATCGAGCACGCCTTCAATCTCACGCTGACTCAGTTGTTGGCGTGATGGCATCGGGCTCCTTCTCGTGGGTAATCAACCCCCGGGCACACGATCACTCGGCGTTCTGGACCTGCTCTTTGATCCGATCAATCGAGCCTTTGATCTCGACGATCAGTCGGCTCATCTTCGCATCGGGGCTCTTGGACGCGATGGTGTTGGCCTCGCGCAAGAGTTCCTGAGCAAGGAAGTCCATCGTCCGCCCGATTGGGCGCGTCCCATCATCGCCGAGCAGGTCTTTGAAGTGGATCAGGTGCTCGGAGAGCCGGGCGATCTCTTCGGCGATATCTGTTTTTTCTGCATAGACCGCGATCTCACGGATCAGATCGGACTGCTCGATATCGACCCCCGCTTCGGAGATCAGGTTCTCCATGCGTGATTTGAGTCGGCGTTCATACTCAGCGATGACCTTGGGCGCGATCTCGGTGATCTCTTCGAGCCGATCCGAGATCAGATCAAGGTGCCCGGTCAGATCATCATGGAGCGCGATCCCCTCACGGGTCCGCATCGCGACGAGGTGCTCGAGGGCGAGTTCGACAAGCGGGCGGATGGATTTGCGGGCGCGTCCGAGCCGAGACTCTTCATCCTTGGGAGCACCAAGCACCCCGGGCAGGGAGACAAGATGGGCCGCCGAGATCGATTCGATCGGTGCGCCCGTCGCATCCGCAATCTGCTGGGCATATTTCCGAAGGGCTGCCCCGTTGATTTCCTGGGCAGCACCCTCATCGGTCTGGGTGCAGTTGACCGTCACCGTCACCGATCCACGCGAGATTATTGCCCGCACGATCTGTTCGATCTCAGGCTCAAGCGAGGCGAGTTGGTCGGGGATGCGGATGGAGGTCTTCAGGAACTTGTTGTTCACCGAACGCACTTCGACACTGTACACCGCCGAGCCATCGTTGCTCGATGCGTCCCCAAAGCCGGTCATGCTGCGAATCAAAGGCAAGCTCCTGTGTAGAATCATGGATGGGCGATCGGCCCGTGCTGGTTGGGTTAGTCGTCTTGAGCGGGAATATCCGTCGGCTCGGCGGGTTGGTCTTCAACCGCTTCGCCCGCAGCAGCATCAGCATCGCCCTGTTCGCCGGTCGCATCGTCGGCTGCACCATCAACTGCTTCGTTGCTGGCATCAATCAGATCGAGCGGGTTCCCCGAGAGATCGAAGGCTTTCGACTCTTCGCTCTCGCCATCTTCTCCCGTGCTCGAACCAGCCCCGGCTGGGACGGTGATCGTCTGAATGTTGCTCGCCGGATCAGCGGGTCTGGTTGCAAAGTTGAGGATGATCGCAAAGCTGACAAAGGCAACAAAGATCGCGATGGTCGCCCAGGTGAGCACATCGCCGGTCTTGGTGCCAAAGGCTGTCTGCCCCGCGCCCCCGCCGCCACCAGAACCGAACGCCCCGCTGAGCCCCCCGCCCTGCGGGCGTTGGATCAGCACCAGCAGAATCATGACGATGCAGATCATCAAGAACACGCCAACAAGCATGTTGGTGAACACCGGGCTGATCGCTGCAAGCGAAAGACTTGGCATACTGCCCATGGTCGGAATGGATTGGGTCATCTGAGCGAAAATCGGCACGCGCTGCTCCTCGAGGGACAAGCTTTGGGGGTGGACAAGCCATGTGCTGACCCACAAATCGGGCCCGGCACAGGCGGAGGTAAGTCTAGGCGCATTGAAAGATTACTTCACGCCCGATGGGCAATCTGCATCCATCGTCTGATATGGCGATTCACACCCGTTGGGCGGCTCCGGCCTCGATAATCGCCAAAAAATCGCCCGGCGTGAGCGAGGCCCCGCCGATGAGCCCGCCGTCGATATCGGGCATCGCCATCAACTCGTTGGCATTGGCGGGTTTCATCGACCCGCCATAGATGATCCGCATCCCGTTCGCCGCGTCCTGGTCATACATCTGGGCGATCAACGCTCGAATCTTGGTATGGGCATCCTGAGCATCGCCGGGGGTTGCCGTCTTGCCGGTCCCGATCGCCCAGACGGGTTCGTACGCGATGACCACTGATCCAAGCTGATCCTTGGAGACATCCTTGAGCCCGGCGCGGATCTGTGCCTCATTGACCGCATCGGTCTGCCCGGCTTCGCGTTCTTCGAGTTGTTCACCTACGCACAGCACCGCGATCATCCCCGCATCGAGCGCAGCCTTGGTCTTGAGATTCACCAGTTCATCATTCTCGCCGATCACATGCCGCCGTTCGGAATGCCCGGTGAGCACGGATCGGACAGCACAATCCTTGAGCATCGCTGTGGAGATTTCGCCTGTGAATGCGCCGCTGGGCTCGTGCCAGCAGTCCTGAGCACCCAGCACGATCGACGCTCCGCCGACTTTGCCCGCGATCTCTCGCAGATACACGAACGGCGGGTATACCACGACATCCACGCTTTCCCCTTCGATCCCATCGGCGATCGCCTGCACCAGCGCGAGTCCATCGCCCGCGTTGGTGTTCATCTTCCAGTTGCCGCCGACGAATGGTTTTCGATTGGTCTGTGTCATGCGCGTGCTCCAGCGTGTGTCGTCTGTCCGTTTGTTGATAGATTATTCCCCCGGCACGATGCTCGGGTCCGCTTTGGGTATTGCATCGGCGGGGTTCTCTGGGTTCGATTCAGGCTCGGCACCTTTGCTGCCCTTGCGGGGCTTGGCGGCGTTGGCTTCGAGGACAAGCTGGGATTGGCGAGCGACCTTGATCGCATACACCCCGATATACGACGCAATCAGCAGCACCAAGGCATAGATCAGCCGCCCCCGGAAGTAGCTGAGCATCACCCCGAGCAAGCCGAAGACAATCCCGATCCCATAGAGCGCAAACACAGCGCCCTTGACGCCCAACGCTCGTTTGAGCATGTGGTGGAGGTGGTCGGCGTCTGGGTCGGACATTTTCTTGCCCGCGAGTTTCCGCCGAACGATTGCTAGGGCGGTGTCGATGATGGGGATGGCATAGATAATGAGCCCCGCCGCCACGAGCCAGGTCTTGCCAGTATCGCCCAATGACAAAATCATCACCGCGCTGCAATATCCAAGCAGCAGCGAGCCGGTATCGCCTAAAAAGATCGACGCCGGGTTGAAGTTGTGAGGCAAGAACCCCAAGCACGCCCCGAGCACCGCGAGCCCGAAAATAATCCGAGGCCCATCGAACGCCCCGTCGTCCATCACCGCCAGCGTGAGCGCAATCGCCAAAAGCCCCGCCATCGCGATCGAGGTGACCCCGGTGAGCAATCCATCGAGCCCGTCGAGGAAGTTCGACGCGTTGCACGCGCCGAGCACAAAGATCGCGATGATCCCCGTGCCCGCCCAGTAGATCAGATCAAGCTCAATGCTCGATCCAAACCCCGGTACAGCCATCGGCAGCGGAATCTGATAGATCAGTTCAGGATTGTGCAAAAGCCGACCCAGCGTCGGAATCAGCACCCCGGCGGCGACATTGATCCCGACATTGCCCAGCGCAAGGGCCGCCGCGGCAACAAGCTGCCCACCGAGTTTGACCCTCGGCGGGATCCCTGTAATGTCATCGAGCAACCCCACAAGCACAATCGAAGTCATCCCGAGTGCAATCCAGAACGGCACAATCGGATGATATAAGCCGTCGGTCATGTGCTCGGTGCTCATCGGGTGATAATCGATCAGCCCGGTGACCTCAATGCCGACATAACTAAAAATCAGCCCGCCCATGATCCCGAGATACACCGCCACGCCGCCTAGATACGCGATGGGGGTCTTGTGAATCTTGCGAGCCTCCGACGGATGATCCACAATCCCGTTGGCCAACGCCAGCTTGCGAACCAAAGGCGTCACCAGCACCGTCACCAGAAACGCCACCGCAAAGACCAGAATATACCCCGACAAGACATCGAGCTGGTCGATCGCCGCTTGGGCGATGTCGGCGGTCATCGTCAGAGCATCCGTCGCGCCCTGATTCTCCGTCGGCAACGGGATGCTCAGATCAACCGGGATCGAATGCTCAAAGCCCGGCAGGTCGGTGAGTTGCGCAAGCATCAAGCCTCCCTCCGCGTGGTGATCGTCCCGGGATTGGCGAGCTCGATCGCCAGGTCTTCGATGGTCTGGGTGAGCGTGAACTTGGGCTCAAACCCGACCGCTTCTTTGATCCGATCAAGGTTGGGCTTGCGATGACGCAGGTCCTCGAACCCGGCTCGATAGGCATCGCAATACGGCACGAGTTCAATCGTGGAGGTGGACCCGAGCGTCTCGATAACCCGCTCGGCGAGTTCGAGGATCGTGATCGGATGATCCGAGCCCACATTGAACACCCGCCCGGCGCACTGCTCAGAGCGCACCATCTTCGGGAGCGCCTCAATCACATCACGCCCATCACAGAAACACCGCGTCTGCGATCCATCGCCAAACACCCGCACCGGCTCGTTCTTGATCGCGGCCCCGACAAACCGAGGCAGCACCATCCCATACCGCCCGACCTGGCGAGGCCCGACCGTATTAAAAAATCGACAAATCACCGTCGGGAGCTGATGCTGGTGCCAGTATCCCAGCGCAAGATGCTCGTCGATCGCTTTAGCATGGGCATAGGACCACCGGGTGATGGTGGTGGGCCCAAAGTGCAGGTCATCATCTTCGGAGAAGACCCCGGTGTTGGGCTTGCCATAGACCTCGGAGGACGAGGCGATAAGTGTTCGCGGGTGCCCGTTGGCGATGGCAAACTCGAAGACAGCGTCGGTCTGGGCGATGTTGGTCTTGATCGATCCGATCGGATCATCAAGCACCAGATCGACCCCGACGGCTGCAGCAAGATGATAAATCTCATCAAACGCCCGCCCATCAGCATCGTCCCCGCTGAGCCGATCGAGCCCGCGATCGACATCGTCTTCGATCAGCGTGATCGAGTCAATCACCCGCCCGAGGTTCTCGATGCGTCCGGTGGAGAGATTGTCAATGACGGTGATCTCCACCCCCTGATCGAGCAGGTGCTCGACAAGGTGCGAGCCGATGAACCCTGCGCCTCCGGTGACAAGCGCATGCCTAGGCGTTTGCCCCTTCCCATGCGCGGAGGCACTGCGGTGCGCATTGGTTGGGGGACGATCGGCCAAGGGTGAATGCTCCGTTGCTCAGGCAGCGTGATCGGAATCGAGCGCGTGGTACTGATGCGAGGTCTTGATATTCTTACGCATATACCCGCCCGCAGCGGATCGTACGCCGTTGACCAGCACCCCGAGGAACTCGGCGCGGTTATCCCCGAGTTCGTTCTTGAGCCGGGCGACCTGCCCGCGTTTTTCACTCATCGCGCGGACGACAAGCATCGTCGCATCGACCTGGCTCGCGAGGGTGAGCGCATCACCCGCGACGATCGCCGGGGCGACATCGAGGATCACGACATCGTACATATCCGAAGCCTGCGCGAGCATCTCGCTCATCGCCCGTGTGCCCAGCCGTTCGACGACGCGGAGCGTCCGCGACCCCGCCGAGAGCACATCAGGGGCGTTTTTACCAGCCGCCTGAATACAGTCGCTGACGGTTTTTTCGCCAGCGAGCACCTCGCCGAGCCCGGGGCTCTCGGAGAGTCCAAAGGCGGTGTGGATGCGTGAGCGTCTGAAGTTGGTATCGATCAGAAGCGTTTTCTTCCCCGCTGCGACACATGCCTGGGCAAGGTTTGAAGCGACACAGGTCGCGCCCGATCCCGGCATCGCGCCGGCGACGAGCAGCGTCTTGTGCCCATGGCGACCAAGGTCCTTGGTGATCTTGGTGCGGAGCTGGCGGTAGTGCTCAGCGAGCACCGAGCTCGGACTATCCATAAACAGCGTGTCGAGTGATTCATGCTCGGTTGGGTCTTCCTCGGCATCGGGAATAATCCCGAGGATGCGTGTGCGTGGGATCAACGCGATGTCTGCTGCACTCTTGATCCGCTGATCGAGCATCTCGAAGACGACAATCACACCCACCGTCAACGCGGTGACCAAGAACATCCCCGCGGGGACCATGATATAAATAATCGGGAATGATGGGCGATCCGGGATGTTTTCTGATTTCTTGACCGTGATTCGACTCACCGAGTCGAGCCCCGCGGCCATGCCGAGCTGGGAAAGCCCGTTGCGGTGCTCACCCAACAGGTTGGTGGTGTTCTCGATCTGCTGGTCGATATCCTTGATCTCTTCCGAGATCAGCGTGAGTTCATTGAGCTCGGTCTGCAAATCTTCCTGCTGAGCGGAGAGATCAACAATTTGTGCATTGAGCTGGCTCAGCACCATCCGGGTGGAGTCGATCCGTGTCTCGAATGATTCCATCAACAGCTTGTCAGTGGTGTCATTGAGTTCCCGCTCGGTCGCTTCGAGCTGGCTGAGCATCTGTCGATAGGTTCGGTGCTGGGGCGTGTACCCTTCAGCACGCATCGCGCTCATTTGGGTGTTGAGCCCTGAAATCTGCTGTTGAATAGACTGAATCAGAGGCATCTGCTCGACGCTCGCCCGGAGCATCGCGTCGAAATCAATCGTCGTGTTGCGTTGAAGCTGGGCCTCGTCGTTGGCGAGGGTCACTTCGAAGGCCTCGATCTGCTGCTGATTGTTGATGATCTGGGCGTTGATCAATCGCAGCATCTCCGCCTGGGCGGAGTTGTCCACCTCAGATGTTTCACTTCCCGATTCTGAGATTAACCTCCCCTTGCGTGCAGCGAGTTCTCTGAGTGCATCCTCCGCTTCAGCGATCGCCTTGCGGAAGGTCTCTTTGCGCGCGGTAATTCCTGAGTTCGTTCCTGAACTCAGAATCCGGATGTAGTTCTCCTTGACCAATCGGACAAGCCCAGCAGCATCGTTGCGGTCTCCGACCTGTACCGAGAGTTGGATCAGATAAGTATTGGGGATCGAATACGCGTTGATAATTTTTTCGAGGTCTTTGGAGCCTTCGACGAGATCCAGATTCCCGTTCTTTGAAAACCTCTTGTACCACATCGGCGCCTCGGCATCGAGCCGCGAATCGCCCAAGACCGCGAAGATAACCTGTTCTCCCTTGATCGTAAACACCTGCGTGCCCATGAACCGGGCCATCTCATCCTCGTCAATGGTCGCCGTCGAGATTGCTTGGATTTCGGTCTCCACCGGCGAGCACTCGAAGAGCACTGTGGATTTGAACTTGGGGCTGAACTTGAGAAAGAACACATGCGCACCCACCCCGATCACGCCGCCGAGGATCACCGAAGCAACGAGCATGTATTTGTATTTTTGGAGCAGCTTGATCGGGTCAAATGCTGCGCCTCCACCTCCACCAGATGATGGTGGCGGCATGCCCCCCGGTGCGCGGGGTGCCCCGACGGGTGGGCGTGCGGATTGCTGGGTGCTCATGGCGTTGCTCCGTAGTCATTTCGACGGTCCGATAGAAAAATAGACCGTCTCCTGGGTGCGCGTTCACTGTTCATCGTCGGACGGATTATCCCTCCGCTGAGTTGATTTCCTCTTCGAATGACTCAATATCCTTCTCTAAGGACGGTTGTGCCGTTGGCGAAGAACGCAAGACGGATTGTGCGTCCGTCAGCTTCGAATGGGCTTCAACCGTGTTCCCCCGTGCCAGTTCGAGCCGACCTGAGGTGATGAGCATCATCACCCGGGCTTGGATCGAGTTGACAAAGTTCGAGCCGATATCGAGCATTTGCTCGGCTTCATCGTACTTTCCAAGCCGGATATAGATACCCGCCATCGTTTCATACGCCTCACTCCGCTGAATGTTCTGATCAATCGCGGTTTGTCCATAGCTCAGTGCTTTTTCAGGCTCATCAAGCTCCGAAGCAAGCACATACGCCAGGTTATTGCTCATCTCCCAGTCGTCCGAGAACAGCGTGAGCCCCTTCTCCCAGACCGCCGCGGCCTCTGCAAACTTGTTCTGGCTGAAGAGCGTTGAGCCGTGAATCCGAAACGCACGGACCTGGATCTCGGGATAGGTCGCGTCCCCCTTGAGGGCTTCGAGGATGCCCAGATGGCGTTGGTCGATCTCCGCATCGGAAACCATCCGACGGACAATGAACAAATCAAGCCATGACTGAATCTCAGGAATCGTGTTCCGCCGCTTGAGGGCTTCGAGGTATTCAATCTGGTTTTCGAGAGGCTGATTCTCAAAGTACCGCGTCAGGTTCCCCGACCAGTTGAGTAACTCATTATTATCATTCACGGTCAAATCAAACGCCTTGGTCATCTGCTGGAGGGCAAAGTCCTCACGCCCACGAGCCTGGAGCACCAATGCCTGGGCAGCCAAGAGCCCCGCGCTCTTGTTGATGTCGCCCACCATCTCCGAGAGTTCCTTGATGACCTCGTTGGCCTTCTTGGCTTCGGGCGGGGTCTGGCGAACCAGCGAATCGATATACTCCGCACCGTCACCAATCGCCCGGCGTTTCTCCCACGCCATCCCGTACATCTCCGCAGATTTCTCCCAGTCAAACCGCGACTTGAACAATCCCCCGATCCGGGACATCAAAATCGCATCGTCAGGACGACGCGAAACAACCTCGCGAGCGACATCCATCGCCTCGCCCTCACGCCCGGGGGTGTTGAGCAACTCGTTGAGCACTGCAAAGATTGATTTGTCATGATTCGGGTTGATCCGAATCGCTGCCCGCAGGTCTTTGAGCCCCTCGTCCTTACGGTCCACAGCAAAGTATGCCGCCGCCCGCACACGATACGCCTGCCAGTTGTTCGACTGAAGATCAATCGCCCGGCTGATGTCCGAGAGCACATCATTGAGCAGCGATTCATCGCCGATCATCGACTGCGCCCGAGTGATGTACACAAACGGATTATTGGGATACCGCGACACAGCATCATTGAGAATACTCGTTGATTTCGCGTCATCGCCAAGCCCACGGGCAATATCCGACGCCTGGAGCATGTTCACAATCGAGTTGCGCATCTCCTCGGGCAGTTCTGTATAGATTTCCTGCGCCTCTTCAAACCGTCCAAGGCTTGTCAGCGTCGTGACAAGCTGCGAACGGATCCGTGAATCCGGGTCCGCGTCGCTGTCGATCACCGCTTTGTACGCCTTGACCGCTTCGGTCAGGTTGTTGATCCGCAAGTACAGATCGCCGAGCAGGATCGAGCCGAGCATGGTGTCCGATGATTGACGCTTGACCGCCTCGTTGGCCGCGACCACCGCCAGGTCAGGACGCCCGCGGGTGAGCATGAACTCCGCGTTGGCAACATAAGGCTCGGCGCCAACAGGCGCTTCGAGACTCTCGATATACTTGGCAAAGACCTGATTGGCAACTTCGAGCCCATCACGGTTCTTATAAGTTCCCTGATCAGCGTACCAGGTCGCATCGAGCTCGACATAAGGCAGGATATTGTCCTGCGTGCGAAGCTCATTGATCAACGCCCGCGAGGCGTCCCATTGTTTGGTTGTGATATACATCCGGGCGAGCTGGAACATATTGTCCGCGTTGGTCCGATCAAGCTCGAGCATCCGCTCGCGCTGATGGATGGCAAACTCGCGTCCTTCCGAGCCGCCATAGACCGACTCGAGATTCAGCCAGATGTTCATAAAGGTTGGGTTCGTCGCCCCATAGCGTTGGAGCCTGCGTGCGACGGCAAGCCCTTCTTCATATCGTCCCACCGCCGCGAGTGTCCAGAGATACTCTGTGCAGGTCTGCGGGTTGTCGGGGCGGATTGCCAGGGCACTCTCGAACGATTTGATCGAATCCTCGACGAGCCCCGCTTCACGCTGAAGATTGGCCAGAATCCGGTAGATCGACGCGTCGGCCATCCCCGTCGCCGCCGCCTGCTCGAGCAGTTCGATCGCCTTGGTCTTGTTCCCCGCAGTGATCTCGATTCGAGCCTTGAATGCGAGTGATTCAACCTGGGTGTTCTGTGAACGCTCCGCGATCGCCCGGGCTTCATCGAGATTTCCGGATTTGATCGCATCGAGGAATGAAAACTCAATGATCCGTTTGTCATCGGGAGCGATTACTTTGAGCTGGGCCACCGTCTCGGCAAGGATCTCAGAACGATCGTTGTCCGAAGCGATCTTCGCGATCGCGATGAGGATATCGAGCTCGTCGCGATCAGATTCGCGTTGGAGGGCGATCCGGATATCGACCGTATCATCCGATGCGAGCACTGAGAGCATGGTCTTGAGCGAGTCATCATCGGGGTGGAGCTGGGCCGATTTGGCGATGATGGTTCGTGCAGTGGCGATATCACCCTTATCGAGGAGCATCGCCGTGATCTCGCGGGCGAGAATCGGGTCATAGTTGAACTCTTCAATCGCTGTGCGGAGGAACTCGATCGCCCCAGCAAAGTCGCCCGGGGTGGTTTCGGTGCCGAGTTTCATCTGCCGAGCCGTCAGCACCGCCGAGACCACTGGGTCCTCGTTGAGCTCAGGATTGAGCAGCATGTTGATCTCGGCGAGCCGATCGATCGCGTGCTCTAAGTTTGGGCTCGAGATCAAGATTTCTTCATACAGTTGGGCCGCCCCAGCGTAGTCCTTGAGCTTGGTCTCGATCTGGGCAAGGGTCAGCATCGCGCTGAGCTTGCGGGTGGTGTTATCAAGCGGGATCAGCTCGAGCAACGCCTTCTTGGCCACGCCGAACTGCCCCATCTGCGATGCGGTAATCCCCTCCTGCCAGAGCCCCTCGGTGCTGAGCCTCTGGGTTTGTTCGTTGTACTTCTTGAAGAGCCTGAGCGCCTCATCGAGCTCGCCGTTCACCCGGGCGAGCTTCCCGTCGAGCATCATCAGCGAGAGATTTTCATCGGTCACCGCTGCAGCGTACCCGTCTCGGATTTCGGCAGCGATCTTTGTTGCCGCATCAACAGTCGACTGGTCTGCGGTTTCGACAAGCGACTGCGCCTGATCGACCCGGATCGTTGCCATCGAGAGCAGCGCCTCACGCGCGAGCCCGAACTGGCGCATCCCCGCAAAGCTCAGAGGCTTCGTTTCGAGCGTTCCTATCCGAGCATACCAATCAAAGGCCTCGTCGCTCTCGCCCGCCTCATTTGAAATCCGCCCCGCAGACCAGAGCAGCTCTGCATTTTCAGGGTCCGACTCGACCAATATCTTTGTCATCTCACGGGAAACCCCCAGATTCGATTCGGGAGAGATAAAGTTCTCAAGCCGAGAGAACAACCCGAGGGTCGTTTCATTGAGTTGATCGCTTGATGAACTGAGCAAGAGCCGGGCGATCGAGTTGAGATCATTGAGATACACATCGAGCATGGCCTTGATCTTCTCGCTTCGATCGACTGCTTCATTCTCGATCACAATCTCGCGTCGAGCGATATCGACGCCGATGAGCAGTTGATACATCATCATCTCAACATTGTCGGGGTGAGTTTTCAAGAACGCATTGGTGGCCTCGAGACTCTCGCCCATCACGGCGAGCCGCCCCTGATAATCATCATCTACCAGCTCGCGGTTCTTAATCATCGATGAGATGGTAAAGAGCCCGATCGCGGCTTCCGCATCATCAGGGTCTACCTCGAGCACCCGTTCGAGGTCCTCTTGTGCCTGGGTGTATTGCTCCTCTTCGAGGAGCCCGTCGCTGCGGGCGATCCGTACGATCGCAAGTCCGCGATACCGCTTGAGCCGCTCCCATTCCTCAACGCCGCTCGGGTCTTCACGGAAGAACGCCAAGGCGCCGTTGGTTTCTTCAATAATCGCATCGGCCAAGCTCCGAACATTTCGGTTTCCCGTCGCTTTGAGCATATCGTGACGGAGTGACAAGAACCGATCATGGGCATCGACATCATTGCGCAAAGTTGTTGCTACTTTTTTGATCGCTCCGAAGTAGTCGCCATAGAACCGATCGCGGTATTCAGTTTCGGTTGCTGGAATCCGCTCGGAGAGTGCCAGGATCCATTTGCCCAGTGTCTCAGGGTTGGTTGGGTCCTTATTCACCGATTTAGAATACGCTCTTTCAGCGAGTTCGAAATCCCCCTGGGCCATGAATACATCTCCCTGCTTGGAGAGATCGGCAGCGCTTTTGTACGCCACGCTATAGGCGAGGAGCACCATCGCTAAAAGAGCGAAGACGCCCACAATCAAGATGATCACAAATCGAGTGTTTACGCGTGAAGCCATCGGTTCGTCCTTACTTTATCTCGCCGGCACAACGCCCGGCGGTCTGGCAGAATCATTTCTGCCCGGTTGAGTCTGTTCTTCTGGATCAGTTTGTACCAATCGCAGACAAGTATTGTTTCAATCAATCGAGTGATCCATTCACTCTGTTCGTTTAATCGTTCCCGCTCGCCCCCGCCTGTCCACGCGGGTTGTCCTCGGGATAGAGCCCCATCTGCACATCGACCCAATCGGGCACGCATCGCATGGTTTCGCCGAGGAGTTCGCCGACGAGTTCGCCCGCATAGAGCGCAAACTCATCGAATGATTCGAGCTTTGCCCCGGTCACTTGGACCTTGAGAAAATACGCATAATCATCGCTCAGATTGAACGCGAGCTGGCGCACATCATCCGCGTTGGCCTTGGTCCCGCCGTTGGCGATGAAGAAGTACCCCGCGTAGAGCTTGCCCCCGTCTGGGTCGATGAACTCCGAGACCCGCATCTCGATGGGCGAATCAGGTGTCACGCCCCGAGGCAGGCGAACCCGCTTGCCGGGGGCATCGGTATACAAAGGATCGTTGCTCAGCCGAACGGTATAGAGCTCGCCGCCGAGCCCGGCGAACTCTTTGGGGACCGTCGGGTCAACCCGCCAAGAACCCGTGTCCATAGGCAACTCGATCACCCGTGAATAATCGCCCTGCTGGAGCCCGCCGCCCACAAAGCACCGCTCGGGGACATGAGGCACTGTGTCGATCATCCCCGTGTAATACGCAGCATGAAAATCAACAACGATCGGATTCGATGCATCAAGATCGCGCGTCCGCAGGTAGTTGCGCGATACATAGTTCTCGGTGCCGAGTGTTTCAACGATCTCTGCTCCCAAGATCTGATCCGCGCCGACCTGCTCCCACCCCGCGGTGATGTTTGGGATCGAAGAAACCGGGCGATTGTCCTTTGGATAGATCGCGATCTTCTGCATATGGATATCAAAGAAGGTAATCACCGTCCCGATCGCCCCCGCACCGATGAGCATCGACGCGCCCGCGAGCAATCCGATCTTGGTTTGTGTGCTTATGCTCATGATGCTCCCGCCTGGGCTTGTGAATCAGCCGTATCATCGCTCGGCGAGATCAGCCGATTGAGCATCCACGCGAGCCCGAGAAACAGCATCAGCGAAGGGATGAGAAGGAAGGTCCCGATCACCGTGTGCGCATCACCCTCTGCCAGCGATGGATTGACCATCATCAACAACCCGAGCACCGTCACCCGAATCATATTCATAAACACCGCGACCGGGCCCGCAAGAAGCACCAGCGCGATCCGCTGCCACCACTGCGTCGAGCCCATCAGCGCCACCGCGATCGCCAGGGCATAAAACGCCACCACCATCCGCATCCCCGAGCACGCCTCAGCGACATTCATCGGGAACACCTCGCCCGATGCGGTGGTCATCATCAGGGTGTTGCCATCAATATCGACCTCGAACCATCCGAACGGATTGCCGATCAGGTTGAGCATCAGCCATGATCCCTGCGATGCGACGAGCTGGAGCTTGAAGGTCACCGCGAGCATGATGCTCTCGGAGATCGTCATCATCAGCACCAGATACGCGATCGGGAGGAAGAGATACCGGAACATCGCAGGCCCAAGCATCCAGAGCACCACCGACCCGAGTGTTAAGATCAAACTCATGCCCTGGAGCATGTGGTTCTGGATATTGAACATCGTGTACGCGTACGCCTGAATCCCGAGAACAAAGGGCACAAACGCGGGCCAGAACACACGCACCTGGGCCCGGTTGATCTGCTCACGCCGGAGGTAGACCATGTACCCACTAATCAGCGGGATCACAAACGCATGCCCCCAGTCCTCTGGAAAGCGCAGGCTGATCGTTCCTTGCTGGACAAACCATCGATAGAACAGGATCAAGAAGCTCGCACCGACGAGCCCGGTGAGCATCGCCCCTGAGCGCGTAAAAATCCCGAGCACCCGCTCGGGGGTGTCGAGTATCGTTGGCTGGGTTGAAGCTTTGACTGTGCTCATCGAATGGGATCGACCCCTTTTTCTATCCTTTTCCTGTCTTCTTCCTGTCTTCCATACATCCAAGGGCTCAAGAGGCCCGCTGGCACACACCGCGCAAGAATCGCCAATCTGGTGAACCCCGAGCAATGCGTACCCCATTTTCGACTCAAAACCCTGCCCGCTTTGGGCCCGGTGGGGAGGTGCGTGATGATTGGCGCGAAAACCGCTCTTGGTCGCCAGATTCTCAATCTTGAAGCCGGGAAATCGCTCTTGATGCGCAAAAACAAACCATCAAACAACCACCAAAGAAACAATCCTTGCCAAAGGGCAAGGATCGGTACTATGGATCAAGCGAAATTGTTCACACCATCAACAACTCATCTGTTGCCAAAGTTGCTCGGCGGGGCACCAAACACATCGTTCCCGAAGTTCCGGTCAAGCAAGAACCCGAACCCGTAACTGCTCCGGAAACCGCCTCGGATGACCGCCAAAGGCGTCGCCCAGAACTTCGTCCCGATATTGATCATGTCGTCAGGCTTGATATAAATATCAGGCTGAGTCCCCTCCGCAATCGCCCGGAGATTGAGCATAATCGTCGCCTGCTCGTCCGTGCCCACCATCCGCGTCAGGTCCACCCGCTCGGGGACCGCGGTCGGGCCGAGATCACCCGCAGCAGCAATCGCTCGCAAAAGCGTCAAACGACCCACCGCAGGCAGGTTGAACACGCCCGGGCGGTTGATTTCGCCTCGGATGTAGTAAAATCCGGTCTCCGCAGGCGGGACATGGATCATGTCGCCGGGGCGAATAATGATGTTGTACCGGGCATCACCTGAAACAAGGGGGTCAACAGGCACGCGGATGACGCGCTGGGTGAACAACTCGCCTCTCGAATCCCGAGGCGTCATCCGACCATGCTCAGCAATCATCCGCCGAGCAGCAACAGGCACCGACTCACGGACCCATTGTCCATTATGAAAACGCCAGCGAGGGGTCGCAGGAGCCGATTTGGGGTCGGACGACTCCGCTGCTGATGATGAAGTCGGCCCGGAATCAATCAAATCAATCAAAGGCTCATCCGCAGGCTGACGAGCAACGCGGGCGCTGGTCATGCTTGGAACCAAACCGGATCCGTTGCCGCTCCGTGAGCCCGAAACCATGCCGGGGGCTGCCAGATCGTCGATCACATCGAGCAAGCTCTCGCCTGTAGGCGTATCGATCGGCTCTTCACGCCCATCGAGCACATCTTCATCGCCGGGCGTCTCAGGTGGAAGTGTCGAAGTCCCCTCGTCGAGAGGCACCTGGCGGATGACAAAGATATCATCCGTAAACTCAGGGAATCCGCCCGCTGCGATCAACGCTTCGAGGATCCGGAAATCCGCATTGAGAATTGAGTACGGGCCCGGCCCGGTGACATTGCCCCAGAGATGGAAAATCTGCTGACGACGAGACTGCACAACCACCGAAACAAGGGGGTCGGCAACCAGCGGTGCCATCTTGATGGCGATCGCGTCGGCGACCTCGGTCTCGGTCATGTTGGTGACAAAGATACGCCCGAGCTGGGGGATCTGGATGTACCCGTTCTGGTCGATCTGACGGGGCAGAAACTCAGGCTGATTCCGGGTGATGAGGTCCCAGATCGTCAGATCGAGGAAATCGCCGGGCCCTACGCGATAGATATCGGTTTCAGGGATCAGGTCTTCCGCGGTGATCTCGGAGATATCAACCCATTGCGAGTTGGGGTCTTCGATCGCGCCGATGTGATCGAGGATCGGCACGCTCGTCGGCGTGCGTTCCCAGCGACCCACGGTGGATGGGTCCATAAAGGAGTCCCAGTTGCACCCGCCGAGGAACATCGAGCTCAGCGAGAGGATTCCAGCACAAGCCAATGCTCGTTTGAATCGACTCAGGCTCATTTTGAGTGTGGTCCGATCGGTGGATCGGGTATGGTTCTGTATATTGACGATTTGACGCACCGGGCATCTCCTGCTTCTCGTCTTGTGCAGCCAATCGCTTGATAGGCTACGGATTAGGTACTCATGCACAACATCATAGCAACACAAGCCCGCAGGGCTTGGTGATTGCATGCGTAGACTCCATCGACCACTCGGGGGCATGAAGATGATTTCACATGCCCAAAATACGCGAAAAGGTCCGAGAGTGTGCGGATTGATTGTCCATTCGCCGTGATTTTGTCGATCTGGCGCACCCGATGCGCCCCCGAGGGTGTATCGCATAGAATAGATCGAGTTGAACCGATGAAGAGCGTGTATTGTTTCGGTTCCATGTCCGTGGGCTTCAAGTATTTGATAAGACACCCCTTATGAGCGATTCCTCCACACCATCACCTTTCGATCACGACAAAGCCCACCAGATCAACATGGGCACGCAGCGCACACTCGATCGTCACCCCCGACGACTCGGAGGCGACCCGATCGCCAATCTCAAACCCGCCTTCTCGCTCACCGGGATGATCCTCAACAACCAAGATGCAGCCCTCCAGCACCTTTCACCCAAGAAAAAACCGGACTGGCTCCGCGCCAAACTCCCCGGCGGGCAAGGGTTTAGAGACACCAAAGCCAATATCAACGCCCACGGGCTCCACACCGTCTGCGAAGAGGCAGCCTGCCCCAATATGGGCGAATGTTGGGCGCGGGGCATCGCCACGATCATGATCCTCGGCGACACCTGCACCCGCGCCTGCGGGTTCTGCAATGTCAAAACCGGCAAACCCGCATCGGTCGATAAGGACGAACCAAGGCGCGTCGCGGAGTCATTGCGCGGAGCCGGGCTCAAGCACATCGTGATTACTTCGGTCGATCGCGACGATCTGCCCGATGGCGGGGCGGGCATCTGGGCCCAGACGATCATGCTGACGCGCCAGGCGTGCCCAGAAATGGCGGTCGAAGTCCTCGTCGGCGACTTCCAAGGCGACGAGGCTGCCCTGCAGATGGTCATCGACGCCCAACCCAATATCCTCGCCCACAACCTTGAAACCGTCCGGCGATGCCACCCAGCCGTCCGCCCGAGCGCCAAGTATGAGCGGACGATGGAACTGCTGCGAAGGGTCAAAGCCCAAGGCGGCGTCGCCAAGACCGGGATCATGGTCGGGATCGGCGAACGCAAAGAAGAGGTCTTCGAACTGCTCGGGGAGATCGTCGCGATGACGAGCGATCATGATGGGCCCAGAGATCCGCGTGATCCATCGCGAGGCGACCCGTGCGACATCATCACCATCGGGCAATACCTTCAGCCCACCCGCAACCACCTGCCGATTGATCGGTGGGTGCACCCTGATGAGTTCGCCGAGTACGAAGCGTTTGGCAAGGCAGCGGGGATCAAAGTCGTGATGAGCGGCCCGCTCGTTCGGTCGAGCTACCTCGCCGACAAACAGGCGGATATGTTCGCGATGCTCGATTGAGGACGGGCAGGTTTTCTTTGTTCTCAAGATGTCAACCAGTCGCCCTAAACGGGGTAGGGTGTCATACCACAGGTTCATTCTGAAGAGTTGAAGGCCGACGATATCGTCTTTCGGGTCGCGTTTCTGTGGAATTTAGGCATCTCGATCGACTAGAGAGGCGTGTGCTCCGATGAGATGGGCTGTTCTACCTACTCTCAAGAGGTTTGTCGATGTCGTTTCATTGGATCACCAAATCGATCAAGGTCAAGTTAGTATTGATGTTCCTGCTCGCGGGGACGGTGCCGATGGTCGTTGCGATGTCGGTGATCCATGAGCGGTCCGAGACACTTTTTATGGAGCGGACAGCTGAACAGATGATCTCGGTCGCGGAGGATCATGAGCAAATCCTGTGTAAATCTCTCGACACATTGAAGAATGATGCCTTGATTTTGGGTGAGATGGCACCGATCCGTTCCTTCTTTGCTCAGCACAACCTTGGCAGTGATGCCGATGGTCTGAATGAACTTGGGATTCAATCGGGTGCCCAGCTCGCGGTCTTTCAGCGTCGGCTTTGGGGGCAGGCGCATCATGTGTTCTTGACGGATTTGTCGGGGCAGGTGATACTGAACTTGCCGAGGGATGGGGCGGGGAAAGATTTTCAAGACGGCCCACACATGGGCGAAACGATCGGCAGTCTTGATGGCTTTCGCAAAGCGCTCTCGAGTCCGACGGTGACCGGGTTCTTTGCCTACACCGAGCAGGATCATTATCACCAGCTGGTGCTCAGCCCGGTGATGGATACTGATGGGCAGGCGATCGGGATGGTGGTGATCGAGGTCTCGATCGATTATCTCAATCAGATCTTTGACAACTGGGTTGCTGATCGCGAGGCAGAGGGATTGGAGATCGGTGGGTTGTATCTCGCGACGCTCGATGGGCATCGGGTGGTCAACTCGATTGAATCGCATGATCCGGAGGTCTATGCAGGCCCTGGGGTGCTCGAAGCGATGGGGAGCGATCAACCTGTGATCGGATGGTTCGAGTTGGCCGACGGGCGCGCGGTGTATGGGTTGTATCAGGTCTCGAAGAGCTATCCCTGGATTGTGTGCGTGGAGATTGATCGAGCCAAGGCGTTGGCGCCGATGCTTGCCCAGCGATGGGTTTTCTTGGTGATTATGTCGTCGAGTTTGTTGATCTTTGGCGTGATGGTGATTGTGATTCATCGGGTGTTCTGGAATCCACTCAAGCGGGTGGTGGTGGCTGCGGAGCAGATCGCCGATGGCGATCTTTGGCATGAAATCAAGGTTTCGCGAGAAGACGAGATCGGGCATCTCGAAGGCGCGGTCGATGCGATGCGCATCTCGCTCAAGCAGCAGATCGACCATCTCGATGCGCTGATCGCCGAGCGGACCTCGGAGCTCGAGTATGCCAACGAGAAGCTTCAAGAGACCGCTGAACATGACGGGTTGACCGGGTTGGCGAATCGTAATGTGCTTGAAGCGACACTCAATGAAGAACTCAATGCCTATCACGAGATTCCGGGCAAACAGCTCGCGGTGTTGTTCTTTGACTTCGATCGGTTCAAGGTGGTCAATGATTCGCTCGGGCACGCGACGGGCGACGCGTTGTTGTGCTCGATCGCGGATCGGTTCCGGGCCCAGCTCCGCAAGGAAGACCTGCCATCTCGATTCGGAGGCGACGAGTTCGTCGTGACGATCTCCTCAGCGGATTCGGAGGAGGAGATGTTCGCCGCGGCGGATCGGTTGCTCAAGGTATTCGAGGAGCCTCACATTATTGATGGGCACCGGATTGTCTCGACGGCGAGCATCGGGCTGGTGTTCGCCGATCCAAGGTATACGAGCGCAGCCGAGATGATCCGTGATGCGGACGCTGCGATGTACGAAGCCAAGCTCGCGGGCAAGGGGCAGATTGTGGTCTTCGATGAGAAGATGCTCAAGGATGCCAAGTGGAGACTGTGCTTGGAGGAAGATCTCAACGAAGCGGTCATCCGCGATCAGCTCCGGGTGATGTTCCAGCCGATCGTCGAACTCGAGGACATGACCATCACCGGTTTCGAGGCCTTGATCCGTTGGGAGCATCCAGAACTCGGGATTATTAGCCCGGTTGATTTTATTCCCATCGCGGAGGACACCGGGCAGATCGTCGATGTCGGCGCATGGATTCTGCGCGAGTCGTGCGACCAGATTGTGATCTGGGATCGCGAACTCGGGCTCGATGGAACGCTTTCGATCAATGTCAATGTTGCCAAGCGCCAGTTGATTCATCCTGATTTCTTGGCAACCGTGAAGTTTGTGCTCACCTCGACGGGGCTTGCGCCCCATCGGCTCAAGATCGAGATCACCGAGTCCACCGCGATTGATCCACGCCATGACATGAGCGTGGTGATTGATCAGATCCGCGAGCTTGGGGTGTTGATCGCGATGGACGACTTTGGGACGGGGCATTCGTCATTGAGCCTGCTACACAAGTTCGACTTTGACATCCTCAAGATCGACCAGAGCTTTGTACAGGGGATGGAAGAATCACGGGACATGAGCGCGGTGCTTCATTCGATTATCGCGCTGGCGCAGAACACCGGGATGCGCGTCGTCGCGGAGGGCGCTGAGACAAGCGCACAGGTGGCGTGTCTGATCTCGCATGGGTGCGATATGGTGCAGGGGTACTACTTCTCCAAGCCTTTGTACGCCAGCGACGCGAGCATCTTGCTCGGCAAGCCTCTGGAGTTTGATGCGGCTGCCTGATTTTAGGAACAAACACGCGCTCCCCGAGGGCGATCGGGTACACTGATCGGCACAGAGGAGTGTTGATGTCGCCTGAGCAAGTGCAAAGCCTGGTTGCTGAGATTGAGAAGAAGGATTTATCGACGGCTGCGCACACCTGGCGGGTGGTGCTCTATACCCGGGCGATCCTCGAATCGTTTGGTGTGGATCATGACACGATCGAACTCGTCACCAAGGCGGCAGCCTTGCATGATATCGGGAAGATTGATATCCCCGATCGGATCCTCCAGAAGCCGGGCAAGTTGACGGATGAAGAATACAAGATCGTCCAGCTCCACCCCGCGACGGGGTTCGCGCGGATGATGACGCTGGGCGTCACCGAGGAGCCGATTCTCAATATTGTGCGCTCTCACCACGAGCGATGGGACGGGCTTGGGTATCCCTTCGGGCTCAAGGGCGAGGATATCCCGATGGGGCCTCGGCTCTTCGCGGTGATCGATTCGTTCGATGCGATGACGAGCGTGCGCCCGTACCGCTCGCAGCTCGGCGATGACGCAGCCCGGCGAGCGTTGGTCGAACTCCAGGCTGGTTCTGGCACGCGGTATTGGCCTGAGGGGGTTGAGGCGTTTACCGAGTTGTTCCATACCGGTCGGCTGGACTATATCCTGCACTACTTCAACGACGAGGTGCCCGTGCCTGCGTTCGCTGCTGCTCGACAAGAAGAGTTCGATGCGATCCGTAAGCGGTATGAGCGGAAAGATGGCACTAGGCAATAGGCAATGGGCAATGGGATGAAGAGGAGAGGGGGGATTATCCGAGCCCGGAGAAGGCGTAGTTTATATGGGTGCGGAGGGTTTGATTGGGTTCGAGCACGACAACCCCGGTGCTCGGCTTGCCTTGGGCGAGTTGATTGAACCCGTCGTTGACCATCGTGGTGGGTTCGATGCAGATGAACCCGGTCGATGAGCCTTTTGAAGTGGTGGGGGTGTAGATGACGAGGTGGTTGAACTCATCGGCGCAGCGCATGGTCATGGCGATATTGCTCGCAGCCCAGGTGAGTTTGGCGACGCCTGCGAACCCGGAAAAAACATCATCGAGCCCGGATTGGGGGATCGGTTCGTTTGATCGCAAGGCGGCACAGACCTCATCGTCGATCGGCTCGCCGACGGGGATGCACCCGGCTGTTGGATACCGTCCCGAGACATCGAGTTGCACACGCAGTTCGTCGGCATCGGAAAAAAGCCCTCGGCTGATATACGGATGGTGCCCGCACCCGACCGGGATAGGCACGGAATCGAGATTGGTGATCGAAAGGTCAATCTCGACGCGATCGGGCGCGATCTCGAAGCGTTGGACTGCGCCGAAATGGAACGGGTAGTTGATGGTACCAGCATCGAAGGATCGTGAATCGAGCACGAATCGGGCGGTGATCGGCGATCGGTCGGCGATGGTCCAGGGGAGGGCGCGGGCGACGCCATGGATCGCTGAGCCGTCGGCGTTGTTGGGGTTGAGGGCGTGGGTTTGGTTGTTGAAATCGAACCGGGCATCTTTGATGCGGTTGGTCCAGGGGAGCATGACGAATGAGCCGGCGTCCGATGCGGAGGCTGAATCACCGGGCATCGAGCGGAGTACGGGGGCCCATTGGTGCTGATGATTGCGGACCATCAGCGATGCGATCGAGCATCCGAGGGCGGGGTCGAGCACGAGTTTGATGGTTTCGAGTTCGAGGGTGATGTCCCCGGTGAGTGAGTTCATGATCGACTCTAGCGCGTGTCCGATGAGTCTTTTTTATCCAAGGCCTGTTCTTTTCGCTGTTCTTTTCGCCTCCCCCGGGCTTCCGGGGGAGGTGCCGAGCAAAGCGAGGCGAAGGGGGTCTTGCTTTATCTTCCCATTGCCCATTGCCAACAGCCCATTGCCTTCTTAACGAAAGACCCCCTCCGTCCGCGAAGACGCGGCCACCTCCCCCGGAAGCCCGGGGGAGGAGATTTGTAGGGAATGGAGCAATGAGCGGATGAAGCTGGTTTGGTTGCTTTGGCGGGCGGTGAGTCGGTTGGATTCTCGGACGATGGAACGATCGACCCAGACAGCACATTCAACTCAGTCGGCGTATCTGGGCGGGTTGAGGCGCAGTTTTCGCGCGGTTCTGAACTCGATGGGTTGACAAGTCGATGATTGATATGTCTGTAGAAGTAGGCGATCCGATTGAAGCTGGGCGGACAATCATCGGAGCGTCATCGGTCTGCGGGCCGAGAGGAGTTGTGCATGAATCCCAAGCCAGACCAACCAACCAATGAGGCCGCCTCTCGGCGAGCGCGGGGTGCGAAGAAGGGCGATACCAACCAGCAATCCGAGATGAAGGTCCACAAGGCAGAGGACGATGTGCTCGGCGCGATCGAGAGTGTGGAGTCTCAGCTTGGTGCATTGCGCAAGGCGCACGAGGAGCACCGCCAGGTGATGGCGGATTTAAGCCAGCGCCGGCGCGAGGTCGAGGAGCACGCTCAGGAGCTTGCCAGCCGAGAGAATGAGCTGACCACCCGCGAGGTTGAGTTGGCGGAGATCCGCCAGGACTTTGAATCCCGTGAGACAAATCTAGTCCAGCGGGCGGGCGGGCTCGAGCAGCGTGAATCCAAGATCGCCTCGCAGGCCGAGCTGATCGAACGCCAGGAGGCAGAGCTCGAAGCCAAGGACAAGGTGCTCGAACAGAAGATTCAAGAACTCGACAACCAACTCGCCGGGCTCTCGAAGCGCAAGGCGGAGCTCCAAGCCCTTGAAAAAGAGGCCAAGACCAAGATCGACCGTGAGGACAAGGCGTCGGCCAAGCTTGTGGTGGTGAGCAAGGAGCTCGCAGAGATTTCTTCGCGTGTTGAGTCAATGGGGCAGGAACTCATCGAGTCGCAGAAGAGCCATCAAGCGACGGCTGCCGAGCTTGAAGCGGTGGTGTCCAAGCTGCGTGGGCGTGAGATCGAACTCGCCGAGCGGGCGCACACAATCGAGGAACTCGCGGAGAAATCGGGCGCGATCCAGCATGAACTCGATACCGCCCGCGAGCAGTTCGGCAAGCAGCTCGCTGAGACGACCGAGCAGCTCGCCCGTGAGCAGACCACGGCAAAAGACCTGCGCACGCAGATTGAGCAGATCAAGAGCGAGCAAGATCAGGTTGGATCGCAGTCCGCATCACAGGTGAGCAATCTCACCGAGCAGCTCAATAAGGCCGTCGCAGAGATTAAATCGCTCGAAGCGAGCGCAGCCGAGCTTGATGCCAAAAGCACCGGGCGAGTCAGCGAGCTGACAGAAGAACTCGAAAAGACCCGAGCCCAGGCCAAGGGGCTCTCCGAGCAGGTCAACGAGATCGCGCGAAGTGCTGATGAGGAACTCACCAACGAGCGAAAGCGGATCGGTGAGCTCGAATCCCGGATCGAATCGCTGACAACGGATCTTGATTCGGCAAGTTCAAAGAGCGCGTCGCTCGAAGCCCAGACGAAGGAGCTGATCGACGCCAAGCCAGATGTTGATCCTGAGGAACTTGTTTCGCTCAAGGGCGAGCTTGATCGTGCCCAGGCTGAGGCCGATGAGGTCTCTGACAAACTCGCCAAAGCAATCGATGCGCTGGGCAAGATGAAGGACGAGATCGACGCGCGCGACGAGCAACTCGAAAAAGCCGACACACGGATCAGCGAACTCGAAGAGCAATCATCATCGCTGATCGCATCGGTCGAAGAACTCAACACCAAGCTCGAAGAGGCCCAGTCAGCACCCAAGGGCAAGTCGGATGAGTGGGCCCAGAATCGTCGGGCTCGACTTACAAAGATGCGTTCGATTTTGCGTGGGGACGCCGAGAAGATCCGTTTGGCGACCGATGCCCTCAGGGCACGCTATGACCAGTGCGAGCAGGTGCTCTCGAAACGGTCCGAACTCGCCGAGGCATATCAAGAGATTTCCTCTGCACAGCGCAAGTATCAGAACCGCGAGGTCCGCTCGGGCGTGTTCCTCGGGCTCATCGGGATGGCGGCGATCACACTGGTGCTTGCAGCCACGAGTTGGTTTGTCTCCGGGCGTGTTGTTCCGGGGATGTATGCAGCCAAGGTGACGATGGCTGCCGCGTCGGGGGATACGAAACTCACCGAAGTAGAAATGAAGCAATGGGAGACTTACATCACCACGCTCGCTCAAGATGCACGGTTTATGGAGGTGGCTGCCGATCGGATGAAGCGGCGTGGGATTAGCGAGTTTGCGATCCCGGGCGATCTGGCGAGCGAGATGCAGCAATCGCTCGATGTCGCCTCGGCGATGCCGGGCACGATCGTGATGGAATATCGCGGGATCGGTGCGGATCGCACCGAGCGTGTGCTCGATACCTACTCGGTCGCGCTCTCGAGCGCAGCCAACAACGCGCGGGCACGCAGAGCGGATAGCTCGTTGACGATTATTGAAGAAGAGGCAACCGCGGGCGATGCACCGCTCGATAACAACCGAATCAAGGCTGCCGGGATGATCTTTGGCGGGTCGATGCTGCTGACGCTGCTCCTCGGCGGGGTGCTCTGGAAACGGCTCAGTGCTGCCAAAGCCAAGTTCGAACGCGAATCAAGCGTCGAGGCGCTCTTCGATGAATCCGAATGGCAGATGCCGAGCTAATCCCGTGGCGGGTTAGAACACTGTCGAAAAAAACACGCCGACCTCGATCCGAGGTCGGCGTGTTTGATTTTTGGAATCTGATCTGATTTCTTAGAGTGTGCCCTTCGAACTCAGAAGCACCGGCGTGGCGTTCTGGATATCTTCGGCCATCGCCGGGTAGATCGCCAGGCTGCGTTCGGTCGCGAGATTCACATCAACATCGAAATCTTGGAACTCGCCGTTGGGTGAGAAGGTGGCGATTTCGCGTGCGATGTTGCCGTCCTTGTCGAGCACGACTAGGCGGTAGGGCTGGTTGTTCTCCGAAGCGAGGTTCTTGACGAAGAGCCGTGCGGTGTTCCAATCTGGATTGGTCCAGATGGCAGCCACTGCGGTGGTGTTGGTCTGCGAGGTGAGCGCGACGCGCTGGGTGTTGGCATCGAAGATGGTGGATTCGAGGTATTGAGCGCCGATGGTGTCGTAGAGGCTCGCCACCAATGCACGGGACTCGGCCTGATGGAAAGTCTGGAGCATATTGACGGTGACCACGCCAAGGGCGATCGAGGCGGCAGCAAACCCGACCGCTGCGACGCGCCAGAACCGGTTGACCCGCTGGCTCGATGAGAGCTTGGGTTGGGAATGGGCTGCGACTCGATTGGTGCTCGAAGGCAACGCCGGCTCGATTCGACCGATCACCGGGCTCGCTTGGGCGACCTGCGCGATGCGGGTTTCGTTCTCTTCTTCACGCATCGCGGCGCGGACAGCTGCGAGGACCATCTCGCGGAGATTCGCGTCGGGCTCGATCTCGGGGATCAGATCACCAAGGTCGGCCATTCGGCGTGCTTCATCTCGGACGCGCAGCTGAACCGCAGACGGAGCGGCATCGAAGGCGGCTTCGTAGGCCTCGCGCTCGGCATCATCAAGGAGCCCCATCGCGTGGAGCATCGTAGATTCGATCAGTTCGTGGGTATTCATTGTTTTACTTCCTCTCCGGTTCGTTCACGCAAACGAACCAGTGCCCGACTCAGGGCTGATTTGATTGTTCCCAATGGGATTCCGAGCTCTTCGCTGATCTGCCTGAGTGTCTGCCCACCCAGGTAGGCCCGCATCACCACGGTTCGTTGTAGTTCAGGGAGTTGTTCCACACGCTGAATCAGCGCATCGAAGTGCTCTTCGTGTTCCATTTGTTTGCCCGCGGTCGATTCATCCCAAGCGCCGATCCCGGCAGCCAATGAATCGTCAAGCATCGCGGTTTTGATCCGTGAACGCTTTCGGCGGAGTTTATCGACGAGATGGCGTCGGGTCAGCAGCATCACCCAGGTGACCAACGCGGCTTTACGCGGATCGTACCGGTCGGCGGTGCGCCAGAGCCGAACGAAAATTTCCTGCACAGCGTCTTCCGCTTCGGAGCGCGTGGGCATCGATTGATACGCCATGCGGAAGATCAGCGATCCGAAACGATCGAAGAGCTCGCTTACCGCGGTTTCTTTGTTGTGCGAGACGCTTTGCATCAGTTCGTAGTCAACCTTATCTTGTCCCACCAGATCACCGACCCGCAATGGCGGGGGAGTCGGGCGTTGGGTGCCTTTGTCTGTCCCGGCCTTGATCGAGCCATTCGAGCCATGGGCGGGTGCAGATTCGGGATGTTTATTTTCGTTCGTATTCATTATCCACCGGGGTCACGAGCGCGCCCGGAGTCTGTGAAACCACCCCACAGACCGGCTGTCTATACGAGTACCAGATTCAACGGATGCTTGCAAGTCCTGTGTTGGACAAGATTTTTGTACATTCATTGAAAAAGGTAGGGGGGTGTACGGTTATCAAGAGCCGATATTTACTTTGATCCGACGCAAATTCCCAGATCGCGGGTTGCACTCGCGGGTGAATTTCGATATCTTAGTGATGCGTCGGGTCGCTGCAGCGATGCAGCAGTGGGGTACGCGTATGAAATACTGGCTGATCTTGATGGGTTCTCCACTCAGAAAGGAACTGCCAGAGCATGTCTTGGACATGCGTACGCGGCAACAAGATTGGGTCACGATTGAATAGGATCACACATTCATCCCGACGGAACGGACACATGCGCTCAGCGCTCGGTGTACGCACTGGCTTCACCATGATGGACATCATGGTCTCGATGGCGGTGATCAGTATCCTCATCGCGCTGCTCCTCCCCGCGGTTGCCAATGTCCGCGAATCGGCACGAAAAGTAATTTGCGGCTCAAACATGCGACAGCTCGGCATGGGCATCAGTATCTACAGCCAAGATTACCGTGATCGGATCCCTGATAGTGTCTTCCTCCCTCAATCACGGGGCAATGATCTGGTCTTTCCTTCGCCTGAGCGGATGGATGCTGTCCGCTTGACCAAAGGCGAGTTCCCCGAGATGGGCTCAGACCTCTGGGATGGGATGGGACTGCTCTACCGCGATGAATACATCACCGCACCGAGCGTCTTCTATTGCCCAAGTCACAAGGGCAACTTCCAGTTCGATGCGGTTGCCGACGCGTGGACTCGACTCGATGGCCGCGAGGAGATTATCTCTAACTACCTCTATCGCGGGACCGGACCCAACGACTCACGCATACTATACAAAATCACCTCATCGGCATCACTCGTCTCTGATACACTCCGCTCATACGAAGACTTGAATCATAAAGGCGGATTCAATATCCTCCAGGCCGGGCTCGCGGTGAACTGGTTCAATGATGTTGGCGATCTTATCGCTCAGGACATCCTCCTGCGATCCGAAGACGACGGCGGGGTCACCGGCTTCGACGATGTCTGGGATCGGCTCGATGGATTGCCCGAGGCAGACCCCGACGACATTGATGGCGAAGGTTCATAACGCCTCTTCGAGGTGCTGGTGAGTCGATCCAAATCAGCATATCCGGGTGGATCAATAGAAAATCAATCTTTCGAGCGTGCGGTCTCTTGGGCACATCCAGATTTTCATGCCGAGTTATCCACAATTTGGGGATGCGCCAATCGAGCAATTCTCTGACCCAAGATTGGCAATCCGAACGAATCAATCTTGCGCTTGCCAATGGCAACTCGCCTTTGAATCCATCGGGCATTTGGGATGATGCTGCAACGCCCAACCGCCCATCGGCGTATCCTCTAATATGCACACATCCTTCTCCACGAATCCCCGTTCCATCCTAGTTCAGACGCTGCTCGGTGTCCTCTTGCTCGCGATGAGTTCGCAGTCGGTCTGGGCGCAACTCACCCCAGATCGGCTGTACTTCGGCGTGGGGCAGCGGGTGGTGATTCAGGTTGATGCGCCCGAGGATTTTCTCGGCGATCTCACCATCAAACTCGTCAATGGCTCGACCCTCGCCCCCATCGCCAGCGCACCGGCTGCCAAAGGACGGGCAGATTTGACGAGTCTCTTTCCGACCATTTGGGCCGACAAGTCCGATCAGGTCATGCTCGCCCAGTTGTATCTCGATTCGAGCGCCACCGGTGCTCCGCTGGTGCTCCAGCCGATGGTCACGCCCAATCGTGCAGCGCAGGTTGATCCCAACACGATGAAGGTTTCGCAAGAGCGATCGGCAACCGTGGTCTTTGAAGACGATCGGCTCGCGACCCAGTTTGCCAAAGGCGAGATCGAATCACCCGAGCGTCAAGAGGTCGTGTACTCGGGGCTTCGGGTCTATGTCGAGCAGGAGGTGGTCTTCGAGACCACCGCAGGCGAGATCGTGTTTCGGCTTCGACCCGATGCAGCGCCCAACACCGCCTACAACTTCATGCACCTCGCAGCTGGTGGTTTTTATACGAACATCATCTTCCATCGTGTGGTCGCGACGACCGCCGATGGGCGTCCGTTTGTGATCCAGGTCGGCGATCCATCGGGCACCGGCTCGGGCGGGCCTGGGTATATGATTGATCTCGAAAAATCGAACCTGCCCCATGACTTTGGCGTGCTCTCGATGGCCCGATCCGCTGATCCCAACACCAATGGATCACAGGTCTTTGTCTGCCTTTCCAAAGCGGGCACCATGCCTCTCGACGGGCGATACACTGCCTTTGCTCAGGCGGTTTCTGGAGCAGAAGAGATCCAGAAGATCGCTTCGGTCGCGGTGGATGCCAATGACCGCCCGCTCGATCCCCCAATGATTCTCAAGGCCATCGTGCGCGACGCGCCCTCAATCGCCGATCGCTCCGCGCCAATCAGTACCGCAGAGCCCGCAACCAATGAGTTCATCAAGCAGCCCGCGGTTTCGGATCGTTGATCGGGCTTGTCAGAAGGCAAACGAGACGCTCAGCGAGCCGAAGATCCCGGTGTCGATGTCTTGGGTCGCGACCTCGTTGCCGTTGGTATCGAGGATTTCGAGTTCCATCGCCAAGAGCCCCCCGACGCGTCCGGTGATGTGGATCGTGTCGTTGGGTTGATACTGCGCATAGAACCCGATCGGGAAGCTCCGCTGGGTGACCATGCCGTCGGCTGCGAAGCTGTGGGTGTCGTCGAGTCGGAAGGTGGTGGATTCGTATTGGCCGTAGATGCCATAGTCGAGGGCGTCGGTTGCGTGGTAGTTGATCTTCGCGCCCGCGCCTTGGCTCTCGATGCTCCAGTATTCGTCGATGGTGTACTTGATCTGAGGCAGGGGCACAATGAGCACATCATCATCGAGTCGAGTGCGGGCATAGACCCCGAGCCCGACTTCGAGTTGATCGTTGACCTTGTGCCTGAACCCGCCGACGATGATCCCGTCGACCGAATCACCAAAGTCCGCGCCGTTTTCGAGCCCTACGAGCACACCCCCGCCGACGAACCACGAGCCGGTATCGTTGTATTGATGGCTGAGGGTCGTGATGAGCGAGAGGGTGGTGACATCGTCGAACTCGCTGCCGATGCTCGCCGCGTCGCCCGCAACTGATGATGCCGAGGGGGTGATGTCGTAGGAATACCATCCGGCATCGAGGTCGATGTTGAGGCTGCTCGAATCGCCGATTTTGCGCTTGGCGTTGAGCCCGGCGATGAGCGCGTTGTACTGAAACTGTCCGATTTCATCGTCGAAGTCCGTATCGGCGGTGCTGGTGCCCGTGACCCGGGCACTGAACACAAACCCGGGTTTCGAGGCAGAATCCAATGGGTTCTCGGACTCATCGCCCGTCGCTGGTTCGACCGGGTCGTTGGCCTGGGCCGAACTGGCAGCGGTTCCCACAATGGTCCCCCCAGTCAGGAGGATCGCAAGAAGCGGGGAAAGCGATTGGTTCATGTTCATGGAGTGCAGACCTTTCATGGCATCCGTTCTCGATGATGATACCGAAAGTTCTGGGCTTTGACACCCCGAGAGAGGCCCAGAGTCGATGAAGATTTTCCTCGCCCGCTTTGGCTCGCCTCGCCACGGTCAATGGGCTAGACTTGCCCCCGGCATCTTTTCCGATGTCGGCCCAATGGCGATGCCCGCATCGTTGCTGGGGGACTAACTCAATTGGTAGAGTGCCAGCTTTGCAAGCTGGAAGTTAGGGGTTCAAGTCCCCTGTCCTCCACTTTCCTTGACTCCGTGAAGATCCACGAGCCGGTTTGTCCCCGGTCGATGAGCATCCAAGCGTCGAGCAGAGGGGGAGCCTTATGAAAACCGATGCCTACGAAGTGGTCGCGTTCTACAAGTTCGTCAAAATCGACGATTGTGAATCCTTTGCACCATCGCTCAAAGCCAAAATGATCGAGCTCGACATCATGGGCACCATCTTGCTCGCCCACGAAGGAATCAACGGCACCATCGGCGGCACGCCCGAATCCATCAAACAGATCATCGAGATCATCCGCGCCCATGAAGGGCTCGCGGATCTGCCCTGCAAATCGAGTTATGCCCCGGGTCATGTCTTCAACCGCGCCAAGGTCAAGGTCAAACCCTCGCTCATCAACATCGGCGAAGACGACAAGGCCGACCCCAACAAAGCGGTGGGGGAGTATGTTAAACCCAAAGACTGGAACGCCCTGATTTCTGATCCAGAGGTTGTCCTCATCGACACCCGCAACGATTATGAATACCACGCGGGCACCTTTGAAGGCGCGGTTGATCCCGAGATCACCCGGTTCCGCGAACTCCCAGCATTTGTCAACAAGCGCTATGACCCCAAGGTGCATAAAAAGGTCGCCATGTTCTGCACCGGAGGCATCCGGTGCGAGCGATCCACCGCGTGGATGCTTGAACAAGGCTACGAGCATGTCTATCACCTCGAAGGCGGGATCTTGAAGTACCTCGAAGAGGTGCCTCAGGAGCAGAGCATGTGGAAGGGCGATTGCTATGTCTTCGACGAACGCGTCGGGGTCAACCATGACTTGGCACCCTCAGACAGCGCCAAGTTCTGCCCAGGGTGCGGGCATGCCCTGACGACCAAACTCCGGTGCGCCCCCGAGTATGTCGCAGGCGAGCGATGCTCGTTCTGTCCAGATGTTCAAGCTGCAGTTTAGAGCGTTCGCGCGGGTTCAATAATCCCCCGGCACTCCCCGAACCCGATCCGCCGATATCCTTCGCGCTCGCAGTACGCCCGCATAATCACCTCGTCGCCATCAGCGATGAACTTGCGTTCCTCACCCGTCGGCAGCACGATCGGTGTCCGCTGCGTGCCCGGTACGACAACCGGAGGCTCGGCGAACGGGTCGCCGTCCCAGGTCAGCTCGAGCATCGACCCCCGCGCATCGCGCGTGGTGCCCGAGATCGTGCCGCTGCCCAACAAATCGCCCGGCTGAAGATTACACCCGTTGACCGTGTGGTGCGTGAGCATCTGGGCGAGTGTCCAGTACATATCCTTGAAGTTGCCCGTCGAAAGATGCACCGGCTCGATCCCCTGCTCGCGCATCTTGGCCGAGGCAAGGTGCACTTCGACCTTGATATCAAACCCGCCGGCCTTGCGGTTCGATTTGGAATCCATATACGCCAAAGGCTGGGGATCGTTTTCGTCGCGTTCCATCGCTTCGCACCGGAACGGGGCGAGGGCCTCCATCGTCACAATATAAGGCGACACCGTGGACGCAAAGTTCTTCGCCAGGAACGGCCCGAGCGGTACATATTCCCACTTCTGCAAGTCACGGGCCGACCAGTCATTGAGAATGCACAGCCCGAGCATGTGATCCTCAGCATCCTCGATCGAGATTGGCTCGCCGAGCTCGTTGCCCCGCCCGACAATCACGCCCATCTCCATCTCATAATCCAACAACTTGCAAGGCCCGAACGCTGGCGACCCACCCTCTTCACTCGGTGCCTGCTGCCCGACAGGTCGTTTGATGCTCGTGCCCGAAGGCACGATCGACGACGCCCGCCCGTGATACCCGATGGGGATGTGCTTGTAGTTGGGCAAGAGCGGATTGTCGGGGCGGAACATCGATCCGACATTGGTCGCGTGGTAGAGCGAGGCGTAGAAGTCGGTGTAGTCGCCAAATTCGAAGGGTATGGTCATATTGACTTGAACCCGATCTTTCAGGACCGAGTCAAGGAACGCACATTTCCTCAGGTCGTCACAGCCATCGACTTTGAGTAGATCCTGAAGTCGAGTGCGAAAACGCTTCCGTGTTTCATATGAGGCGTTGGCCATGCCATTGAGAAAGCATCCGTAGAAACTGAGATCGTCCCATATTTTCTCATCGAAGAAGCCTTGTTCCTCAAGAACATGTAAGTTGAGGACTTTGTCTCCAATGGCAACGGCAACATATGAGCATGAGGAACTGTCATCGTCAAACATGACAAACGGCAGGTTCTGAATCGGGAAATCACTCTTCGGATCGTTCGCACTCTCCACCCAAGACTTGAGGCTCGGGTCATGGGTCTCATCAATCGCATAGGGCATGGGCTCGGTTCCTTTTCGCTCGGGGTGAGCCAAAGGGTAGACCCCATCGAGCACCAAGGCACCCCGCCAACCCGGGCCCGATCCCGATCATCAGCCCAACAATGCTCACCCCACCGCTGGGTATTCCAGCCCGCACTCAGGGCAGGTCGCCGGGCCAACCCAGAGTTCATCGCCGAGGGCGGATTCGAGCCCTTCGAGCTCATACCCACACCCGATGCACCACGGGCGAAACCGCTGAGCATCTCGGACGAGATCGTCTCTGTTCGCATAGCGAATCCGAAGAAGAAAGAGGATAAAAAAAGTTCCTAAGAGTACATTGAAGGCAATGATCCCAAAGTCGCCCCAGCCTGTGCTTGAGATCAGTCTGATGAGCGAAGGTCCAAAGCGGATGAAGAAAACTCCCAAGGCTGCAAACACCAGAACAAAGGTCAAGCTCGCCCCCAGCAAACGCTCAGCGGGTCGAAACCGGCGTAAATCATCTTCCGACATCCGCCCGAGTCGGCACACAAATACCCACCCATACAAACAGCTGCGCTTCAATGCGCTCGCCCAAGAGATCGGTGCCATATGCCCGACCGATGCCTGAAAATGAATAATCCCCAACAGCCTCGCCCGCTCACCGACCTCAAGCGAATCAGATCGCAGCCGATCAATCACCTCGATGACTTCTTCCCGCTTCATTTGCCCACCGCTGGATACGCCTGCCCACACTCTGGACACACCACAGGCCCCACCCAGAGCTCATCGCCGAGCGCAGACTCAAGCCCGGAAAGCGAATACCGACATCGCACACATTTTTTATACAACCCGAGCGGTTTGCTCCCAGCCCGCGGCTGTAATCTCATATACACCCACGAAAATCCGATGGTCAAACTCACTGATACAAACAACAGCCAGGCTGGAAACACGAATCTTGAGTGCTTTGCGAGCGGCAAAATAGCGATGAACATCGGCCCAAATATCCCGACAAGCAATCCCTTCTGCAATAAACTCCCCTGCCAGCTCTGCATCCGCTGATCAGAATATGCCTGTATTTTCGCCTCAATATCTTTGAACCGCTGAGGGTGAACAGCATCGCCCTTGAGCTTCTCAATCGCCGCGATGACTTCTTCCCGCCTCAACTCGCTGCACTCGCCTGCTGCTCAACAAAATCATCGCACAAGTCAATCCGCCGGAGCACCGCATCCTTCCCAAGAATCGCCAGCGTCTGACCCAACGGCGGCGACACCGCCCCGCCCGTCGCGGCGACACGCAAGGGCTGGGCGAGTTTGCCCATGCCGACCTCTTGCGATTCGGCGTAGGCCTTGACCGCTGCCTCGATCGCCTCGGCGGAGAAATCATCCATCGCCTCGAGCACTGCGCGGAACCCTTTGAGGAGTTCGAGCCCTTTTTTGTCGCCTTTGATGAGTGCTTTGTGGACCGCCTTGCCGTCGTAGACGATCGCATCGTCGCCCACGAGCGCAAAGCCTACCACCCCGCGCCCGTCGGCCAGCGTCTTGCAGCGCGTTTTCACCGCCGGGGCGAGTGTTAGCATCGCAGCCTCATCAAACCGCTCGGCGAGTTCCGGGTCATACTGCATCGCCCATTGATGCCAAAGCTCAGCGAACGCTTCATCACTCAGCGCCGCGATCGCGTCGCCGTTGAAACTCAGGAGTTTCACTCGATCGAACTTCGATTGCCCCTTGCTCATCCCACCCATCGTGAAGTGCGAGCCGAGGTAGTCCATGTCGAAATGCTCGAGATCGGTCCCGTCGTCGTTCTTGGTCTTGGGGTTCCAGCCGAGGAGGGCGAGATAGTTGGTCAACGCCGCCGGCAGATACCCGGCCCGTCTGAAGTCCTCGACATCAATCTCGGGGAGCGTAATCCCGAGGGCTTTGGCCAACGCGATCAGGTCATCCGATGCCAACTGGCGGGTCTTGTCCTTGAGCCACGCAGCGAAGTCCTCATCGCTCACCGAATCCATCGGCGACGCCTCGATCTTCTGCTCCTTGACCGTTTTCTTGGCGAGCTTGTCCTTATCCCGCTTGGACATCTTCGACCCATCCGCATTAAAAATCAGAGGCATATGCCCATAGCAAGGCGTGTCAAACCCCAGCGCCCGCTGCAACGCGATGTGCCTCGGCGTGTTGATCAGATGCTCCTGCCCACGCAGCACATGCGTCACGCCCATGAGCGCATCATCGACCACCACCGCCAGGTGATAGGTCGGGAACCCGTCGCGCTTGCGGATGATGAAATCATCGAACTCGCTGGGCTCGACCGTCACATCGCTGAGGATCTCGTCGTGGACGGTGATCGGCTCGTCGGGCATTTTGAGCCGAACGACATGCGCTTCGCCAGATTCAATCCGCGCGATCCGATCCTCGAGCGAAACGGCAAGCCCCGCCCGGTTGTACTTGTATCCGGTCTTGGCTGCGATCGCTTCTTTGCGGAGCGCTTCGAGTTCTTCGGGCGACTCAAACGCCGGGTAGGCCTTGCCCTCTTCGATGAGTTGCTGGATGTATTTGTTGTAGAGATCAAGCCTCTGCGCCTGGAAGAACGGGCCAACCCCGCGAGGATCGCTGCCGAGTGTCTTGCTGTCATATTCAAGCGTCGGCCCCTCGTCCCACTCAATCCCAAGCCACGCGAGGTCTTCGAGAATCCCCCGCATCGAAGATTCGGACGATCGCGTCTGATCCGTATCCTCAATCCGAAGCACAAACTTGCCCCCAGCCTTGCGAGCAAACGCCCAGCACAGCAACGCCGTGCGCGCTCCGCCGATATGCAGGTGCCCGGTGGGCGAGGGGGCGAAACGGGTGATGCAGCCGGTGTTTTTCGTGGAATCGGTCATAGGAGAAGAGTTTAGGAGCCAAACACACATTTCCCCACATTTTTCCCGATCCACTTGCAGGGGGGAAGCGGGCAATCTATACTTGCAAGATGACGCAAGTACGCAAGCAACACGCCTCGCCCAAGCACGCCTCGCCCAAGCACGCCTCGAAGAAACGGGCCAAGATCGACAAACTCCTCGATCCCGAACTCTTCAAGGCCCTCGCCGACCCCAACCGCGCCCGGGTTTTGGCCTGCCTGATTAAATGCGCCCGCCCGTGCTCGGTGACGGAGGTCGCCGAGTGCTGCTCGGTCGATTTTTCCACGGTCGCCCGCCAGCTCAGCACCCTTTCCAAAGCCGGGCTTCTCGAAGCCAACAAAGACGGGCGCACCATGTGGTACACCGCCAGGAACACTCATCTGGCAACCACCTTCCACGCCCTCGCCGACGCCATCGACGAGTGGAACACGAACCCATGTACAGACGGGAGCTGCCATAATGCCTAACCAATCCGAAACCGTGTGCCCCAATGCCCCCAAACGGCTTGGCTTCCTCGATCGCTTCCTCACCCTCTGGATCTTCATCGCCATGGGCGTCGGGGTCGCGCTGGGCTACTTCGCCCCATCCTTCGGCGACTGGATCGGCTCATTGCATCCCGAAGGCTCGCAGACCAGTCTCCCGATTGCCATCGGGCTGATTTTGATGATGTACCCGCCGTTGGCGAAGGTGAAGTACGAGGACCTCCCCGATGTCTTCCGCAACACCAAGCTCCTCGGGCTCTCGCTCGCCCAGAACTGGATCATCGGCCCCGCGTTGATGTTCGCCCTCGCGATCCTCTTCCTCCACAACCGTCCCGAGTTCATGGTCGGGTTGATCATGATCGGGCTCGCCCGGTGCATCGCGATGGTGATCGTCTGGAACGATCTCGCCGATGGCGATTCGGAGTTCGCCGCCGGGCTCGTCGCGTTCAACTCGATCTTTCAAGTGCTTTTCTACAGCGTCTACGCCTGGTTCTTCATCACCATCCTCCCGCCGCTCTTCGGGCTCGAAGGCACCATCGTCAAGATCAGCATGTCCCAGATCGCCGTCAGTGTGCTCATCTACCTCGGCATCCCCTTCGTCGCCGGGATGCTCACCCGCTTTGTGCTCATCAAGTTGCGCGATAAAGAATGGTACCACGACAAGTTCATCCCCAAGATCTCCCCGATCACCCTCATCGCCTTGCTTTTTACCATCGTCGTGATGTTCTCGATGCAGGGGGAGAAGATCATCGACCAGCCCGCCGATGTGCTTCTGATCGCGGTGCCGTTGTTGCTCTACTTCGTGATTATGTTCTTCATCAGCTTCTTCATGAGCGCCAAGGCCGGGGCCGACTATCCCAAGAGTGTCACCCTCTCGTTCACCGCCTCGAGCAACAACTTCGAGCTCGCCATCGCGGTCGCCGTCGGCGTCTTCGGCATCAACCACGGCGCCGCCTTCGCCGCCGTCATCGGCCCATTGGTCGAGGTCCCCGTCCTCATCGGGCTCGTCAATGTCGCCCTCAAACTCAGAACAAAGTACTTTTCACCCGCTATTAACCCCGACCCATCACCCGAGCCTCAGCCATGATGAACACGCTCTTCCTCTGTACCGGAAACTCATGCCGAAGCCAGATGGCCGAGGGTTTGACCAAGCAACTCGTACTCCCCGGCGTCGCGTTTTATTCCGCCGGCGTGGTGGCCAAGGGGCTCGACCCCCTCGCGATCGAAGCCATGCACGAACTCGGCATCGACATATCCAATCAGACCAGCAACACGCTCGACGATCTAGGCGAGATCGACTTCGATCTCGTCATCACACTCTGTAGTCACGCGCACGAATCATGCCCGGTCTTTCCTCACAACGCTGAGATCATTCATCATGGCTTCGATGACCCGCCAAGGCTCGCCAGCGATGCTGAGTCGAAAGCCGAGAAAATCGTCCACTACCGCCTCGTCCGGGACCAAATCAAATCATTTCTCTCCTCGCCTGAGTTCGAGGCGCTCATCTCGCAAAGGGTCACATCCTGACCAACCCATCAGCCCCGCACGGGTGCCCTGCTCATGCGGAGCATGCACAGGTTGGCAAGGATGGAGACATGCAGGTGCCCCGTGGGCGATGGCGCGAAACGGGTGCTGGCGTTGGTCGATGGGAACTGGTCCAAGGAGCAGTGTTTAGGAGCCAGCTTCAGGATATCGAGCCTGTGTCGCCTCTTGTGTCAGCGGATACGCACAATAAACGCACTGATTCCGCATCACCCGCCGCTTCTGAACAAGCACCAGCACCATCCGAGCACCCCAATGGAGCACTCGCCAAGCAAGCCAGAAAAGCACCCCGATCGAAAGCAGATGAAAGAGCCCGACACTGAGCGATTTCTGGTTCTCAATCGGGCCCCAATGAGCAGCCACAATCCCAAAATCTCGGATGCCATCCCAGAACGGTTTGCGATGCCGGGCGGGGATCGTTTCACCATCTCGCACTTGATAGACCCGCTTCTCATAACTCACCAGCATACCCTGATACCCGATCGAGACATGCAGCCGATCGGTCGTAGGCTTGGTCCATTTATTTACAGGTGAAGGGGTAAATGTCCATGCCTGAGACAAGAGCAGGTCAGTTTCTTGAACAGGCACAAGATCGAGCAGTTCTTGGCATAATGCGATCAACGCAGAATCATCAGAAGCCACCTGAATCAACTCATCAACCTGATACGCTTGAGATTGGGCGACATCTTGAGAGTGGTTGCTCTGGACTCTGTCAAAGAATGACACATTCGATGAACCTAAAAAACCGGCCAGCACCAAGAGGGTCAGATACAAAGCTGCTTGAAGACTCCGTTTTCGTACTGCCGAGACCCCAAGCCGAACACCGACAAGGACGACTATCCAAGCCAGCACTAGGCATACGCTGAGCACCCCAAAGAGTTTGATCAGATTCACAGACCATGAACGAATCACCGCCCCATCATGTGTGATGTTCGTATGTCCAAGCTGTGGAAAGACCGACCATCCACCCTCGCCCCAACTCCAACGATACTGATTATGACCAATCGAGTTCGTGTCTCGAACATCTTTCAGTTTCGCGGAGTATTGATGTAAAAACAATACTCCGCCAAAGTTGGTTCCCCGATTGGATGAGATCGATCCATATGGCTCTTTCCATCCAAAAACGACAGTGTGTATCAGGCTTCCGCCAAATGTATCCGCTTGGTTATTTGCGTGTGCTCCGCCAAACTTATCCCTCGCCTTGTTGAGCGCGTCCTCATCGCCATCAATCGCATCACGCATATCCTGAGTTGAGAGATAGGTAGTTGTCTGGTCGGAGATGTTAAAAGGATTCAGCGAGGTGAAGATTTGACCGACGGAGCCGGTATAGGGTTGTGGGAGATTCAGCCTTCTTTCACCTTGGACAAAGCTCCATTGCCCAATCGAAACCCAATACCCAATCAACCCCAGGCAAAGAACCGCCCAAAGAATCCGTGGAATCACTCGCGAACGATGCGTCCACCCCCGGGCTGTATCTCGGGTAGTGCATACATCTTCCCCGCACTCAGGGCACAGAACGCTTGCTGGGTCATCACTCATGCGTTGATTCTATCACATCCAACCCCCGCCGAGCCTTGAGCCAGGCGATGCCGAATCCGGCGCAGGCGAGGTTGACGATGGATTCGATCGCTGTGACGAAGAGCACCGCGATGATGATCGGGGTTTGACCCGTCGCGTCCTCTGCGATGGCAGCCGATGAAATGCCGACCATCGACGCGATCGCGATCGTCCCGGCTTCACGGGTGCCGAGCATTCCCACGGGCGAGGCCATGCCGATGAGGAAGTAGGTCGCGCCCAAGAGCAGCGAGTCCGAACCCGAGATCGGCAGGTCGAGCACGCGGGCCGCGACAGAGAACCGCAGCGCAAAGGTCAGGATATCGAGCACCCGAAACAGGTTCCCCAGCAACGCAGCCCGGCGATTAGCGAGCATCTCGAACCCGATATGAATCCGCCCATAGTTCTGCGTCGAGGTGATCTTCTCGCCCAGAAGTTTGGCCACCCGGCGTGTGCCGGTTTCGCCTTCGAGTTGGCGAGCGATCAACGAGCCCACGAGCGTTGAGCCCAGGATGCCGATCCCTGAGACGACCCACCACACCGTGTTGATCTCCCGCTGCCACAGACTCGCCACCGCGATGGGCCCGAACACGGCAGCCATCAAAAAAGTCACCGCCACGATCCACGCGCCGATCGTCAACACCGGGATCTTGTCACGCCGGTTATGAATCACAAAGCGCGAAACAATCGAGAGCTTGAACGGCAGATACGCCAAAAGCGTCGAGATCGCGTTGACCGCGATGACATCGGTCGGGCGGAGCTTGTGAACCGGATTCATCACCACCCAGAACAGCAACCCATTGAAGGCCACAGAGATCGCAGCGAGCGACATGAGCATCATCAACTCGCCCGGCGTCGCCTGCGAGAGCTTGGCGAGCTGTTGGCGGTTTTCCTCACGCAGTGCAACACTCACCGCCCACCCAAGGGCCGCGATCGATCCGCCAAACCCAACGATCTGCAGCAGGATCATCGGCAGCCTGCGATTTGCTTTCGGGATGGAATCAGTGGATTCACTCATTTGGAAACTCGGAAGGCTGCTCGGGTGGGCTCGGGGCTTTGCGGATTTGTCCAGACATATATCGGCTCGCCGAGCGTATTGATCCACTCATTGAGCAGCGCAGGCTCGATCGACTTTGGCAGCCACCCCGAACTCGCGAATCGTCCCAGTTCAGAAAAACTGATGACAACGAGATCGATACCTCGCTCACGCAGCGTCTGTGTCCAACGCGCCGGGTTGCTCGGGTGCGCTTCGATCGCCTCTTCGATGAGCCAGCGGTCGTAGACGGTGTTATACATCATCGGCGAGCGGACATACATCGCCGTCGCGTCGCCGAGGAGATAGATTGTTTCCCCGGGCTCGGCGATGGTGTCGAGCGTCGCAGTCCAAGGCGGATTGCCAACCTCAACCTCGCCCGTAAACACACCCGCCCCCAGATCAACAAGCATGAACGGGTTGCCTGAATATTGATGCGCTGCGATGAGGATCGTCCATCCGATGCTGACCATCGAGATCGCGCCGATCAGTCCTCGCCCAAGTGTTGCACTCGGCACACTCGCCAGCCCAAGCACCCCCGCCCCGATCAACATGGGCGTCATCGGCACCAGGAATCTTGATTGCAAATGCGTGAGCATCATCCACGCCAACATCGGCAGCGCGATCGCCCCGGCGACGACCAGCCCGAGCCTGCGGGTTCGCTGCTGGGCCAGAAGCACCACGCACCCAATCACCCCAATCCAAGCGGTGATGCCCCACTGAAGATTCGTCAACCCACGAAAACGCGATACATGCACAGCCCCCGCAGGATCGGGCACGAAGAGCATCATGAACCGATCGGTGAGTGAGCCGGTAAATCGGTGCGCATCGCTATAAATTGCGTGCTGGGCATCGCTCCAGTGTCCGTCGCCAAAGACCGATGCGAGCTGAGGAAACACCGGGTTCCCCGTCGCCATCTCATTGCGCACAAGCCAGGGCAGCAGCGTCAGCATCCCGACGATTGATCCAAGAACGATCACCTTGCCCCATTGACGAATCGGGATCGTCGAAAGCAGCACCACACCAACCGCAGGCCCGAGCAGGAACAAAGCCGTCGGCTTGACGCTGCACGCACCCCCGACAAGCAACGCTGCACCGATCGCGCGCACCGAACCCGACCGATCGCGCTCCATCGCAACCGCCAATGCAGCAATCCCCAGAAGCACCACCCCCATCTCGTTATACGCCAACGACCCGACAACAACAATCCAAGGCGTGCCCACCATCAACATCCGTGCGCACAACCCTGGCGATCGGTCTTCAACATCGGCATCAGGCAGGTACAACGCAATCGCCCGCCGAGCCACCGACCGGGCGGCGCACGCGCTCACGATGACCAACAATGCGGAAAACAACTGCGTGCTCATCAACACCCGGGCATCGTTGGCAAGGAACCCCGACAATCCCTCAGCAGTCGTCTTGGGCGCATTGGCAAGGTACGCAAAGTGCAGGTATGCGCTCTCAAAGTACCCCGGCAAGAACGAATAGACATTGTGCTCGCTGGGCCAGATCCGCCCCGCTTCGAGCCACTCGCGCGGGAGTTCGAGGTGGTAGCTCAGCGCGTCGTACCCTCTAAACTCCGAATCCCAAAGTACCCCCGGCGGGTTGAGGCTCATCACCACCACCAACACACACCCAACCACAAACCCGATCCCCGGGATCGTCGCCGTGACGCGCCCGATCGAGTGGTTGAGATCATTGGCATGCGCGCGAAGATCAAACCCGACAAGCAAGCACCCGATCCCGGTGATGATCCAGGCGCTGATCGGATTGAGCATCCCCAACACTCCAAGCCCATGCGTGAGCGAAAGGGTTAGCGTCAACCCGATCCCTAGTTCGATCACCCAGCGTGTGGGGCGTGCTTGCGTCCATTGCCGAGCGATGCGTCCGATCCCCAGCGACCCGATCAGATAGATCGCAGGCAGCCAGAAACTATTGAGCATCGTGAAGACCGCCCCGATGCTCCGATCACCGATCGACCCGCCCATACCCACCGAGAGCAGGACCGGGGCGAAAACCGCGCCGGTTAAGGCATAGACAAGCACCGCCCGCGAGCCGACGAGTCCGGGGAGGCGTGTTGGGTTGGTTTTTCCGGGTTCCGAATCGCTCATGCACTCGGATTGTACACGCTCGGCTCCTAGAATCGGGCATGCCCCTCGAACCGATCAAACCCGCCTCTGCCGAGCACACCGAACCGCTGGACATCATCGAGCCTCTGTGCGCGGTTTTTCGCCGGGCGCTCAAGGATGAGGGGCTCAAATACACCCCAGAACGGGCCCGTATCCTCGACACCATCATCGAGTTCGATGGGCTCTTCGAAGCCGAGCAGCTTCTTGAATCGCTCAAAGAAAAAGGGCACCAGGTCTCCAAAGCCACCGTTTACAGAACGCTCAAACTCCTCGAATCCTGCTCGATCATCCAGCATGTGCTCTTCGATCGTGAACAATCCCACTACCAACTCGCCTTTGGCAAGCAGGACAACACGCTGTTGATCCATGTCGAGACCGGCGAGGTCCAAACCCTCGAACTCCCCGAACTCATCGCCCTGCGCGACCAGATCTGCAAAGCCCGAGGCCTCAAAGCCCAAGGACACAAACTCCAAATCTTCGTCACCGACGCCTAACGAATCGCCACCCGCATCTCGCGAAAAGCCGCCGCATCGTGCAGCGAAACCACCGCCGAATAAGGCACATCGTCCCCCGCGCGAATCCCAAGAATCAATCCCGCTGCCAACTCATCATCCATATTCCGGATCTGCTCGATCACCGCTCCGATCGGGCGGGGCGCATCGCCAAACCCGCGCACATACACCGCCCCATCACGCACAAACAACTCCGCGCTGAGCATCGGCGTCGGCAGCGAGAACCCCGACGACACCAGATCAGGGTCCTGCACCTCGGGCAACTGGGCACGCAAAAACCATTCATGCCCCGCGATCGAAGCGCTGGCCATGAAAAAAATCAGGATCACCAGCGTCACATCAACCATCGGCGTCATGTTCGGTCCAAACCGGGACGAACGCGTGAGCACATTGCGCCGATTCAGCGGGCGAGATCGGCGTGTGGGGGGTGTGAGGGGGGTGGGGCGTGTTTGCTGCTCGCTCATGATCCCCGCTCCGTGACAAGTTCCACGCCCGAAATCCCAATATCGCGCAGCTGGTGCATCACCGGGCGGATATGCCCAAAGGGCGCATCGCGATGCGCGCGGATACGGATCGGCGTATTGGGTGATCGGGCGTGCATCCCTTCGATCTCGCCGACGAATCGGTCCGCGTCGAAATCGACGCCGTTGATTGTCAGCGACCCTGATTGAGTGATCCCAACAACAATCGGATCCGATTCTTGCGTCTCGTCAATCCCGATCGCCGAGATCGGCAAGTCGATCGACGCTTTGCGATCAATCGCCAGCTGACCAACCAACAGATAAAACACAATCAGCACCATCACCACATCAATCATCGGCGTCACATTGATCCGCGCCCCCGCACCCTCACCCGAGATAATCGACCGATTTCTCATGCTTGATCCGTGCCTTCATCCACCGGGATCATGTCCACAATCTCACCCGCCTGCGCCATCGCGGTGTTGCAGTGTCTTTCGACAATCGAGCGGTACAACCCATAGACCAGCAAGCAAGGCACCGCGAGCACCAACCCGAGCATCGTGTGGAACAACGCTTTAGAAATCCCCAGCGACAAATCCGTAGGCCCAGCCGACCCCCCCGCCTGCCCGAGCCGAACGAAGGCGATAATCATCCCCCACACCGTCCCCGCCAGCCCGACCAAAGGCCCAAGCTCACCAATAATCCGAAGTGTATCAAGCGGGCGCACCCATCGGGCACACGCATTCGACGCAGCGAGTTCGGCTGCATCGCGCATCGCATCCTTCCCCTTGTCCCTCGCCCGATACGCCGCGTTGGCCGCGATCGAGACCACCGAATCATCTTCCGCGAGCCCTTTCTCAAACCGCCCAAGATTCCCCTGCATCAGATGCTCGCGGAGATTCCGGTAGGTCGATTCGGGCGCGATGACTGATCGGCGGGCGTCCATAATGATGCGGACGATGTAGGTCATCGCGACGAGTGATCCGACAATCAGGGTGACGGAAAAGATATCAAACGAATCAACAAAGAGCGTCCAGGCATTGGCAGCCGATTCAACATCAGATTGGGCAAGTGTGGGCATAGAGGTACAGTATCACACTTGATGATCCGTTTCTTGTCGCCGCCCCGCTCAGGGTGCCATGCAGGTGCCGTCCCCGGCTCCTGCATGTCTTGCTATAGCATGAAAAAAGAGGAAACATGCAGGAGACTTCGTCACCTGCATGGCACCCGAGAGAAGCCTCAATCGCTCTGCTCGATATCCGCCTGCTCGATCGGGCGCGAGATCGTGTGCTTCTCGTCGAACCACGCATTGAGATCCGCCATCCGAGCCTGCTCAGAAGCGAAAGGCCAGGTCAGGCAATCGCCGGGCACTTTGACCCCCGTCGTCGGGCAGGTGGTGTCAGGCCTTGGGCGGATGGCATCGAACCCGGCCCGCTCAAGCCAGCTCGCGGGGATGCTGAATCGAAAATGCCTCGAAGTTTCATCCACATGGTCGATATTGATCGTGAGCGAATCATCGGGGATGGCATTGGCGATCCGATCGGGCCATTCGATCAGGATGATCGCGCCGCTGTCGATGATCTGGTCCCATCCCAGTGCATCGAGCTCGGATTCATCGCCAAGCCGATAGCAGTCCATATGCGCCATCGGCGGGTGACCCTCGCCTCGATCATAGATATTCATAATCACAAAGGTCGGCGACGACACCGCATTCTGAGCGATCCCAAACGACTGCGCCAGCATGCGGACAAAGGTGGTCTTCCCCGCCCCCATCTCGCCGACGAGTTTGACAATATCGCCCGGGCGGAGCACCGCAGCCAGGTCATTGGCGATGACCCGGGTGTGTTTGAGCGATCTGGCGGGGCGATGAATCTCGATCATGCGGAGATTGTTCGCATGGAATCCCACAAAAACCCGTAGCACAGGCGTCCCGCCTGTGTCTTTTCTAGCCATCTGAATCTCGATAGAAAAGACACAGGCGGGACGCCTGTGCTACGGGGGGTGGGTTCACCACAAAATCCGGGTACGGATCGACTCTTCGATCGCGTTGATCCGTTCATGGAGGGCCGCCGCGTTCGATGGATCAGCATCGAGCACCAGATACCCGATCTGGGCGTTGGTCTGGAGGTACTGCCCGGTGATATTGATCCCCAGCTCGGCTGCTGCCTCATGGATCTTATTGAGCACGCCGGGCACATTGCGGTGGAAGTTGAGGATGCGGTGCGAGCGTTTTTCGCTGCCATCACCAATCTCGCCCCGATACTGCTCGGGCAGGTCAACCTCAGGCACATTGACCGCCCCGGTCGTCGTGCCCAGGTTCAAGAACCGTGTGAGCTTGTTGGCGATGTCGAGGCTGATCGCTTCTTGCGCCTCGATCGTCGAGCCTCCGACATGAGGGGTCAAAATCACATTGTCCAAGCCTTGCAGCGGGCTCGAAAACGATTCGCCCGATTTGGCAGGCTCATCAGGAAACACATCAACCGCCCCGCCCGCGAGATGCCCCGATTCAATCGCCTCGCGCATCGCATCGAGATCGACAATCGACCCACGCGCGTTGTTGAGCAGGTACGACCCGGGTTTCATCATCGCGATTTGTGATTCGCCGAACATGGCTCGCGTCGCGTTGGTGTCGGGGACATGGATCGTGATGACATCGCTTGTGCGCACAAGCTCGTCCATCGAGCCCACCGATTGCGCATTGCCCAGCGCCAGCTTCGAGAGCGTATCAAAGAACCGCACCTTCATCCCCAACGCTTCTGCGAGAATCGACACCTGCGAGCCGATGTGCCCGTATCCGATGATGCCCAATGTTTTTCCCCGCACTTCGTGCGAGCCCGCTGCGCTTTTGTCCCAGGTGCCCGAGTGGAGCGCATGGGACCGGGCGGTGAGCTTGCGGTGGAGCGCGATAATCTCAGCGATGGTCAGCTCGGCGACCGAGCGCGTATTGGAAAACGGCGAGTTGAAGACCGCGATGCCCTGAGCAGCAGCCGATTCGAGATCAACCTGATTCGTCCCCGCGCAGAAGCACCCGATCCCGAGCAGCCGATCGCATTGATCGAGCACCGAATCGGTGAGCTGGGTCTTCGAGCGGATGCCGACGATATGGGCGCGTTTGATCTCGTTGAGCAGCGCATCGCCAACGAGTGCACCCTTGTGCGTGCGGACACTGAACCCGTCTTCGATGAGCGCAGCGGTGCCCGATTCATGCGTGCCTTCGAGGAGCGCAATCTCGATCTGATCTTTCGGGAATGAAGTCTTTGGCGGGCTCATTGGTCAATATCCAAAGTTGGGACAGGTTCAGTATCGGGTGCATCGAGCGAGACAGTGCCCGCTGCGATCAATATCCCGAGCAGCGCAGCGAGCCCCAGACGATAGTACCCAAATACCGCGAGCCCGTGCTTGTTGAGGAAGTTCACCAGCCAACGCACCGCCAGCATCGCCGAGATCATCGCGACGATCATCCCGACGACGATCGGCATCCACCCGAGCACCTCGAACATATTGGGCGTGCCCGCGTCCGATGATTCCTTCAGGTTTTTGGCGAGCGAATACACCGTCGCGCCCCCGAGTGTGGGCAAGCCGAGCAAAAAACTGAACTCCGCAGCCTGCTTGGGCTTGAGCCCGGCAAGCACGCCGCCGGCGATGGTCATCATGGATCGGCTCGTGCCCGGCCACATCGCGATGGTCTGCATGAACCCGATGAAGAGCGATTGCTTCCAGCTCAGCGAGGTGATGTCGAGGGATTCCGCGTCATCTTCATCATCCTTGTTGAACTTCACCCGATCGAGCACGATCATGAACACCCCGCCCAATGCCAGTGCAGTAATGACGGCTGGGGTATTAAAAAGTTTCTCTTCGATGAAATCGTTGAACTTGACGCCGAGGATGGCTGCGGGGAGGAAGGCGATGATGATATTGAGCGCGAGTTTACGCCCGGCTTGGTCTTTGCCCGCGAGTCCTTTGAGCATCTGGATCACCCGCGGGAAGTAGAGCCCAAGGACTGCCAAGATCGCGCCGCCTTGGACGACGATATTGAAGGTATCGACCGCCGATCGCTGGATCGCCGAGTCGCCAAGCCCGAGCAAGTCCGATACGATGATGAGGTGCCCGGTGGAGGACACGGGGAGGTATTCGGTGATGCCTTCGACGAGCCCGAGCACGATGGCTTGGACGACGGTCATGGTTTCGGGTATGGGCATGAGATGACTCTCTCTATAGATAGATGGCGGTGCTTGAACGATGATCGGCTCAATGATTGAAATCCATGATGCGAAAGACCCGAGAATCGGGGTGTTTCTCAATCAAAAAGACGCCTGGCTCAAGGCAGCGCACAATCCGGAGACGGATTCGAGTGCCCAATACGACTCGGGTGAAGGATTGTTCATCGCGGAGGGGGTGCTGGTGGTCGAGCAGTTGATCCGATCGAAGTTTCCGGTGCACTCGGTGCTGGTGACGACCAGCCGAGCCAAGAACATCGGGCTGGTGCTCGATCAGGTGCCCGCGGGCGTGCCGATCTATGTCGCTTCGCAGGAAATCATCGACGAGATCGTCGGATTCCCCATGCACCGCGGGCTCCTCGCCTGCGGCAAACGCCTGCCCAATCCTGATCCGATCGAGCTGGCGAGGGGCTGCCGGGCGATGGTGGTGATGGAGGATCTGAGCAATCACGATAATGTCGGCTCGGTGTTCCGGTCAGTCGCTGCGCTCGGAGGCGATGGCGTCGGGGTCTGGATGACCAAGCGATGCTGCGATCCGCTGTATCGCAAATCGCTTCGGGTGTCGATGGGGCATGTGCTTCGGGTGCCCTTCGCGATGGTCGATGATCTGGGATCAGGACTCGATGAACTCGCTCGGCTCGGGTTCACCTCGATCGCACTCACGCCGGGAGTTGATTCGATCACCATCGATGAATCCCTCGATCGAGGGTTTGACAAGCCGATGCTGCTCTTTGGAGCAGAGGGGCCGGGCTTGAGCGATGAAACGCTCAACAAAGCGGATCAGAAGGTGCGGATTGAGATGTCAAAAGATGTGGATTCATTGAATATCGCGGTGTCGGCTGCGGTTAGTATGCACAGATACTTCACCCCGGCCTAACGGATAATGGTTCGTATCATCAATCTGCAACCCCGGTATGACCGAAATAAGTACACCAAACAAGTACATCACTTTCAAGGAGCAACGGACATGACACTTCTCTCAATCATCATCGCCTCAGCGGGCATGTCACTCGGACTCGTCAGCCCAGACCACGGGCACGATTCTATGAAAAATATGGACAAACAAGCCAAGTCTCATGCACACGCAGATGGCGAATCGTGCGCCAAGTGTGACGCGATGGGCGCCAAGGACAAGCTCCCAACAGTTGCAGCTGCCCTCTACACCAAAGCCAACTGGCCAGCCGAAAACAAAGGCGAAGCCCTCTACGCCAAGGATCTTCAGGGACAAAAACTCCCCGTTGCACTCGGAAACGAGACCTGGATCTCCGAGAAAACCAATCTCGAAGGCAAAGTCGTGATCCTCGATTTCTGGGCGACCTGGTGCCCACCATGCCGAGCCGCGATGCCGATTCTTGATAAGATGCAGAAGGAAAACAAGGAAAACCTCGCCGTCGTCGCTATCGGCGGGCAGAGCGAAGGCGAAGACACCGTCCGCAAGTACCTCGCAGAGCACAAAGAATCCATCTCGAATGTGTTCGATGCCAAGCAGTCGGTCTTCAAGCCCTTTGAATCCGAAGGCATTCCTTTGGTCGTCGTCCTCTCGACCGATGGCGTGATCCGTTGGATCGGCAATCCACATGATGAGAACTTCCAGAAGGCTGTCAATCAGGTCCTCGAAAACGACCCGATGATCAAAGCCAAAGGCTGAACACGCCTCTGGTTTGACCATCTATTGACCATCTGTTGACCCACTCAGCACCCAAAGCCCGCTTTCGAGCGGGTTTTTTATGTGTCGATGATGATTCTGGGCGGGAATTGGCAGGTTGGTGAATCTCAAACCGTTCTGATCGGTTAGGATATCAATCGAGCCAGTTGGCAATGAGTACAGACACAACCACCAATCGAGGGTATCTCTCAATGAAACAGAATATGAAAAAGAAGAACTATAAAACAAGCGCTGTGTTGGTTTCGGCCCTCGCCGGGGCGGTCTTGATGAGCGTTGGGATGGGTTCAGCGATGGGTTCATCGGCGGGCCCACGGGTCGAACGCGAAGGCGACAGCGCCCACATCGAAGCGATGCAGGCCATCGAAACCCAGCCATTCGACATAAAACTCTTTGATGGGCTCGACGGATGGACGCTCGGCGATCCGATCACCGCCGAATCAATCCAAGGCAAGGTCGTTCTCATCGGGGTCGTGGCGGTCGATCATCCCAAATCCATCATGTCCCTCTCGAGCATGGCCCGCATGGAACGCAAGAACGCGGACAAGGGATTGGTTGTGCTCGCGGTTCACCCTGAAAACGGGTGGGACGAGATCAGCGAGAAGGTCAACGCCGGTCGTGTGAAGGTGCAGGTTGCCCGCGATGTGGAAGGCCAGTTCTTTGCAGGCGTGCAGGCCAACGATTATCCAGACCTGTTCCTGATCGATCGGGCCGGGCAGCTCCGCTACGCCGACATCACCAACAAATCGCTCAAACTCGCGGTGTCGCAGCTGCTGCGTGAAACCCCCGAGCAAGCAATCGCCAACGCCAAGGATCAAGCCAGCGGCATCGAAGTCGCTGTCGAACCTGAAGCAAAGACGGCCAAAGCAATCCCCCCAGCCAAGTACACCAAAGCCGATTGGCCCGCGGTGAACACGGGCAAGATGGGTGCCCTCAACCTGCAGGGCAAGCCCCTGCCCGTCCCGCTGGGCAATGAGGAATGGCTCACCGAAGAACGCGACCTGACGGGCAAGATTCTGGTGCTCGATTTCTGGGCAACATGGTGCGGCCCATGCAAGCGGGCATCGCCAACGCTTGAAAAAATGCAGATCAAGCACAAGGGCAAGATCGAAGTCCTTGCGATCGGCGGGCCCAGCGATGACGAGGCGAAGCATAAAAAATATGTCATCCAGAACGACAAGGCCTACTCGAATCTCTACGACAAAAAGGGTACTATCGACAGGACGATGCAGGTCCGAAGCATTCCCCACACCATCATTATCTCGACCGATGGCATCATCCGCTGGCAGGGCAACCCGTTGAGCTCGAGCTTCACCAAAGCACTCGATCAGGTCGTCGCAGCCGACCCGATGTTTGCGGAGGATTGATTCGATCATGGCGGGCTCGGGTGGTATTGGTTGCCAACAATCATCCATGCCTACTGATTCTGCATCATCGAGTTCCTCAACAAATGCACCCACGCCCGCTCCCGGCTCATCTGAACCGGGCGCGGGTTTTTCGACGCCTCGGCTCCACATCGTGCTTGTCGAGCCCGAGATCCCCAATAACACGGGCAACATCGGGCGGACCTGCGTCACGACGGGGTGCAAACTCCACCTTGTCCACCCGCTCGGGTTCGATATTGATGAAAAAGCCTGCCGACGCGCCGGGCTCGACTATTGGCCCAGGCTCGATCTCGAAGAGCACGATTCGCATGAGGACTATGCACGCAAGTATCCGCCGGCTGGTCGGGCCAATGGGAAGACCTGGTTCCTCACCACCAAAGCGACCCGAACCATCTACGACGCGCCCATCGCGATGGGCGATCATCTGGTTTTCGGGCGCGAGAGCGCGGGGCTGCCCGATTCGATCCACGCCGATTTCGAGGCTCAGCGGGTGTGCGTGCCTTTGGTGGTGGGGGAGCGATCGCTCAATCTTTCGACCTGCGTCGCGGTGGTGGTGTACGAGGCGGTTCGGAAAATGATCGGGTCTGGCGAGGTGAAGCTCAATGCAGACGGTCGGCTTGTCGAGCCTTGAGTGGTTGGGTGCATTGTTTCAAAATGTCAAGATTATGTGTGCATCGTCGAACCGATCGGCGAGACTGTGCGTATATCAGGTGTGTGAAAAACTCTCTTTCTCAGCGTCAGAAATGACGCGGCGAGATACGGAAAAGTGCAACTCGTATTCTCTCCTCTCTCCAGAACAGTGTGCCGTCATCTTTGGCGGTACACTGTTTTTTTCTGCCCTGCACCAACTCGGGCGAGTTGCTATGATGGGACAATGATGCACACGCAGATCAAGGAGCGATCAGTCATGCCAAATAAGCGTTCAAGTTCTCGCTGTGCCGTCGGGCCTTTGATGATGGTGATGGTATTGATCGGCTCGGGCGTGCTGTTTGGTGGGTGCCAGAAGACGGCCTTGCGTCCAAAGGACAACCGGAGCCAGTTCGATCAGTACGATCAATCGCGCAATCAGCGGGCCCAGCCTTTTCTCGAAGACGAGTTCGGTCGTCGCACGCCCAACCTTTCGCAGAGGCTCCTCGAACGCGGCGAGTAAACAACACCGAATCGAGCCATTCTGGATTGGCGATGGTCCGATCAGTGTGTGATTTGAGTCGATCGGGTTGGTTTGTTTGGGATATGCAAGTGAAAGCGGGCCGACGGTTGATTCATGCGCTCGACAAGGAAGAAATTACGCGAGAAAGTGCAAGAAAACACGCCTCATGATCCGAATGATATTGATACTGTAAGAGAGCAGCAAGGAGCGCGACGCCAGTGGGATCAGCAAGAGTGACATCTCGATCAAGAACCAGTATCCGAACCAAAGTTGTTTGGTCGGTGCTCGGCGTCGGCATGTCTTTGGGCGTGGCGGCGTTATCAATTTTGGATCCCGGCGCTCCGGGCGCCCACGCTGGCGGCGTGAGCATGTCGCCTTTGATGGGCATCTCGGGTTCGATCGGGATGGACGCGATCTTCCAGACCAACACCCCGATTGAGGAATCCCGTTGGGATTCGATCGTGATCGTTCACTCAGGAACCCCGACAGGCTCGGCTGCGGATATCGCTCAGGAGCACCGCGGGCTCGGATATGACGGGCTTGGGTTCCACTTTGTCATCGGCAACGGCACCCGGATGGGTGACGGCGAGATTCATGTGGGATACCGATGGATCGATCAGCGTGATGGGGCCGAACTCGCAGGTGTGGGCACCGGGTTCTCGAACTCAGGCGTGATCGAAATCTGTTTGGTGGGGGACGGCGATCGTCGCCCGTTCACCGAGCAGCAGCTCCATCGGCTCGCTCAGGTCGTCACCGCCCTAGCGGATCGGCTTGATATCCCCTCGGAGAAGATCAATCTCCACAAAGACCTCGCAGGCACCACCAGCCCGGGGCAGTACTTCCCACGCGCCGAGTTCGAGCAGATGCTCGCGACGATGGGGTCGTAAGGGCGGGATCATAAACACTGGATTTGATCCCAGATCAAGGAAATTTGATGCCGAGCCGATCCATCGGGCACACGGTGCGTAGAGTCCCATGTCCGAATCGATGTCTATGAATGCCCTTTCTCGCACAGGGGTATTGATTGCACCACGAAACATCGAACCGGATAATCTCCCGAAAACATGAAGTCTCTGTGCGCCGGGTCAGCCAATGGCGCGCAAAGCGGATACGATGAGTCGCCGATAACCGTGATTGTGGCGATTGTTGCTGGAATCAGAGGGAGATAAAGCCGAAACAGGACATCACACACACCAACAAGCCCCATGCGTTCTGCATCGGGTATGATGGACGATTCGGGTGATCTATCGGCGATTGTGAGAGCTTTGCACGCATGACTGAACTGACGGCTACATGGAAAAAGGGCGACACCGTAGAAGGGTATCGCGTCATGTCCGAGATCGGACGCGGCGCCGCTTCGGTGATTTATCTCGTGCAAGACCCCAAGAGCAAGCAGGTCTGGGCGCTCAAGCATGTCGTCAAAAACAATCCAAAGGAACAACGATTCCTCGATCAGACCGAAGCGGAATACAAAATCGCTTCGCAGCTCGATCACGAGTCCATCCGCAAGATCCCCAAGATCATCAAAAAGGGCTCGCTGCTCAAAACCAACGAGTTGTACTTGGTGATGGAGCTTGTCGATGGCATCTCACTGCACGAAGAGCAGCCCGATGATCTGGTGACGATGGTCGATATTTTCCATCAGACCGCATCGGCTTTGGCGCAGATGCACGATCGCGGGTTTGTCCACGCGGATATGAAGCCTCACAATGTGATTGTCGGCGTTGGGCTCGATGGCGTCTACACCGCCAAGCTCATTGATCTGGGTCAGAGCTGCAAGATCGGGACGATCAAGAAACGAATCCAAGGCACCCCAGACTACATCGCACCCGAGCAGGTCCATCGCCGGGCGATCACCGCCAAGACAGATATCTACAACTTCGGCGCCACGATGTACTGGGTGCTCACGGGCAAGAACATCCCGACGGCGATGGGCACCAAGAGCGATTCGCTGATGAGCTCGGTCGATGACGCGCTGATTACCAAGGCAACGCCGGTCAAAGAGATCAACCCGCAGGTCCCCGATCGGCTCAACGATCTGGTGATGCAGTGCATCGAGACGGATCCTGACGATCGGATCGAGGACATGGATCAGGTTGCCAACAGGCTTGATCTGATCTTGGGCATCCTGCGGGCCCCGCCGATTCAGGCGGAATAGATCCGGACGATACGCTACACTCGTAATGCGATGTATACGCTCGATCTCTCAGATATCAACGAAGTCATCGACGCGCTCCGCGCCGGAGCAGTTGCATGTCGTGATGCGCACTGTCGGCAAGGCTCGATCGAGGTGATCGAAGCGCCCGGGCAACTCATTGCGACCGGCGATACCCATGACCATCCCGGCAACTTCAAAGCCGTGCTTGGGGCTGCCGGGCTCGATGGCGAGTTTGGAGCCCAAGAAAAGCATCTCACCCTTCACGAGATCATTCATCCAGACCTGCCCGAATCGCGTGAGCTGCCTCTGGATATGTCCTATCGCGGGCTCACCCGGATCGCATGGCTCAAATCCCAACACCCCGAACTGGTCCATGTGCTCTTGGCGAATCATGAACTCGCCCAGGCGATCGGATCGGGGATCATGAAGAACGGCGTGCGCTGCGTGGCAGCCTTCAATGCGGGGGTCGAATCAGTCTTTGGCGATCAATCCCATCGCGTCCACGATGCGATCACAGACCTGGTGATGTCGCTGCCTTTGGCGCTGCGTTGCAAATGTCCACAGGGTGATATCCTGTGCTCCCATTCACTCCCCGGCCCGGCGTCGATGGGGCGGTTCGATCCGTCGATTCTCGATCGTGAGTTGACCCCTGACGACTATCAGCCTCGGGTTGGCTCGGCGCATTTGATGGTCTGGGGGCGCGGGTATGACCACGATCAGCTCGAAGATTTGACCGAGCGGTGGGGGGTTGATCTGTTCATCCTCGGGCACGAGCACGCGCCCAATGGCTTCGCCGTCGTCGAGCCCAACGCGATCGTGCTCAACACGGATCATGCGCGGGCGGTGTATCTGCCGATCGACCTTTCGGATGAGCCAACGGTTGAGCAGTGCGTCGGGCAGATCCGATCAATCTCCTCGGGTTTGTGAGCTGGCCATCATCGGGTCTTGCTTTGGATTTTGCATTGGATCTTGGCGAGGCCTTGGGTTGATGGCTTTGTCGTCGCCGAACCCGTAGGCGATCGGATCGAGGTATTTGCCGCGATGGTTCTCTGCTTTGTCTTCTTCAACGATGATCCGGTGGGTGAGTGCCGAGGGGTCTTGTCGGACGCCGGTGATCTCCCAGCTGACCTTGGCCCCCGCGACGCCCCCGGCGATGGCGAACTCGTTGGCAGAAACCTCTGAACTGATATAAAGATTGGGCATCGATGCCCCGATCGCGGTGAGCTGGTATCGGAAGGTATTGTTGAGCGTTTCGAAGTAGTCGGGGAGGATGACGATCGCGTTGCCCTGGTCATCGAGATGGATGACTCCGTTGTAGATGTTCATCATGTCGGGTGATTCGACGAAGGAGTGGGAGAGGTATTTGTTCTCGGGATCGAGCGGGTGGTCGATCTTGAATGAGCCTGCGAACTTTGAGAGTGTGCCCTGGATATGAACATTGCCCGCGAAATACCCGGCCCATCTGGTGCCCGGGCCGAAGACCTCGCCGTAGACCCCATATCCGGTTGAGCCATTTGATCCAGACTGCGCTGCTCCATAGACACCATAGGCGAACCTGTTTCCGCCTCCAACTGGCGCTTGCCCGAATCCACGGACCCCGTAGAAGGTGTCTGCCCCAGAGTTAAACGATCCCGCAGTTCCCAAGACGCCGGTACGGGTCAGGCTTGGGCCAAATCCGCCGTTGGTCGCTTCGGCGAAGAGCCCAGTTGAGCCGCCCTTGGCGTGGATGGCGACTCCTTCGCCGTCGAGCGAATCATGGAGGGCGTCGATCGCGTAAGTTCCATCGGAGAGGGCGACGGTTGAGTTTGAGGTGTCATTGGTTGCAAAGATGGCCGTGCCGCTGTCGGTGCGCCCATAGATCCCGAACCCTGTGTCGCTTTGGCCATAGACCCCGAACCCTGTGTCGCTGAGCCCATAGACCCCGCGTCCGTCTGGGGTGGTGCCATAGACCCCCCACCCCGTGCCATCGTGTGTGCCCATGACCCCGATGCCGAGGAAGCCTGTGCCGTTGTTTTGACCAAGCACTCCTGCGGAGAACGGGCCCGCGCTCGTGGTGTTGACCCGCCCGAGCACGCCAACAGCATTCGAGCTTGTTGAGTTCGTTGAACCCTGGATGCCCGGGGCACTGCCCAATGTGTTGGTGTGTGAGCCGAGCAGGGCGGTGCCTGTGCTTGAAGTCGCCAGCGCGTTGAGTGTGGTGCTGGTTGCAGAGAGGAATACCGGTGCTTCGAGTGACCCGGCGGTATCGGCGAGCACCGCGCGGTAGGCGCGGGGGATCGCGCGGAGCCGGGTTCTTGGCGAGAGCGTTGTGCCATCGATCACGATCGCGATCCATCGGCTGTCGTTGTTCATCAGGTCATCATCGAAATCAATCTCAACAGTAAAGAGCCCATCGACGACCTGGACATTGTTGACGGTGTCTGAATCGAGCAGGAACCCGATGTCTGCCGCGTCGGCGAGTTGGAAGGTCATGTCGTAGGTGCCATTGGCCGGTTGGCCGTTCTCCATGAGTGAGCCTTGGTAGGTGAATGGTGAAGCCGACGCGACGCCTGCGAGCGCTGCGAGCACAATTGTTGCGATTCCTGTATGCATCTTTATTCCCTCGTGGTTGTAGTGTGTACCTGAAGGTACCATATTTTGGATGGTGTAGCAATAGGATTCGAGCATTGCCCGATTTGCCCTGATCCGGGGGGGGAGTTGATGAAACAAGATTCCAGACACACCGCTCCGATCTGCCCCAAGTGTGGATATGACCAATCGGGAGAGGTTGCGACCTGGGAAGATCAATGTCCGCTCGAAGGGCGATGCCCCGAGTGTGGGCTTGATTTTGCGTGGTGCGATGTGTTTGACCCGGCGAGCGGGGATTTGGGGTGGTATGTCGAGCATGCCAAGACGAAGTGGGGGATGGTGAAGCGGACGGTGCCGACGCTGAGGAAGTTGATTTTTCCGAATGTCTATTGGCGTGAGGTTGGGGTGCATACGCGGATTCGATTTCGGTTCTTAGTTCTCTGGCTCTTCTTGATAGTTTCAATCGTGCATGTCGTTGCTGCGGTACCTGTTGGGATGGGCAGCTGGCGGGATCAGGGGAACTGGGGGACGGGGTTAGGGCTACGAGCGTACATCGAGCAGCACGGCGTGAGATGTGTGCCCGAGGAAATGTTTAATGCTGTCGCGTTGCCCTTTGCACACTTTGATTACAACAGCGGGTGGCATCAGTTTGTTTGGGGCGGCTTTAGGGGGGGCGTGCTGAGCACAACACTCCTCTTTGCGGGGGCGTTTGTCGGGTTCACAAGCATTTGGCTGGTTATTTTACTTGCTCTTCCTGTTTCGAGATCAAAGATTCAACTCAGAACTGCTCATCTGATGCGAGCATGGATTATTACTCTGTTTATTTTTATTCTCAATGCGGAGGCGTTTCGGGGGACGAATGGCCTGATTGCTTGGGTGAACGGAGCTCGTAGCATCGATCTATTTGCGCTCTCGTTTCTTGGATTTGGGTTTCTCTCCATTGTTTGGATTCAATGGTTCTGGATCGCTGCCCTCAAGGCGGGATGGGGGGTTCGGCCCGTTTGGCTCATTGGGATTCTGGGGGTCATCGCTTCGCTTTTGGCAGGGTTGATCCCGTTTGTTTATATGATGGTCTATTCCTGATCCTTGGATCGTCAGATTATTATTCACCATGACCACCATCAAAATCGCCATCCAAACCATCGGGGATGCACTGTTGGGTGCCTGCGCGTTGCGAGATTGTGTTTTCATCGCGGTGATGACATGAATCCAACCACCCCCATCTGCCCCAAGTGCGGCTACGACCAATCCGGCGAGATCGCGACCTGGGAAACCCAGTGTCCGCTCGAAGGACGATGCCCCGAGTGTGGGTTGGATTTTGCGTGGTGCGATGTGTTTGATCCGGTGCTCAATGATTTGTATTGGTACAGCGAGCATGCCAGATCAATATGGGGGATGATTTGGTGCACGCCGAGAACGCTGTGGATGTTGGCGCTGCCGCATGGGTTTTGGCGTGAGGTTGATGTTGTTAAACGGGTATCAGTTTTTCGATTGTTTGCTTGGGCTTTGATCATCGTCGCAGCGATGCACCTCTTGGTTGCGATTCTCAACGGGTATGTCGCTTGGACCCAACACAACTGGAGCAGTAGGAGTTGGACACTCGCTCAGTATCTTCAGGAATATAGGGGGCACGGAGTCGCAGAAATTATATTCGATGGGTTTGCGTACCCTTATTTTAATGCTGTGCCTCAAGCGTATTCGAGCAAATGGAGCCTGTACATAACCCCAGGGTGGTCGGGTGCTTGGTACGAATATCTCATCAAGCCATTGGTCTTTGAGACGGGTTTCATCATGCTCTGGCTCATTGTGCTGCTGGCGATTCCTCAATCGAGACGGATTGCACAAATCCGCTCGGCTCACATGATCAGGGCAATGATCCTGAGTGTAATGATTTTGGTGTTGACCTATGAACTCACCTGGTTGAACCGTTTGGTGTACGAGTTGACGATCAATAAGATGTATTGGCAGCTATCGAGAGTGGTGGTTCCAGCCGCAGTGATCTGGCAGCTTGTGTTCTGGGCAAGTGCGATTGGCATTGGCTGGCGAGTGCGTCCTTGGAAACTATTGGTTACACTCGGCACAGTTGCAGCTCTGCTCGGAGGGTTGGCTTTGAGCATTTATGTATTCCTTGGGAGCATTTCATGAGTATCCAACTCCCAATCTGCCCCAAGTGCGGCTATGACCAGTCCGGCGAAATCGCGACCTGGGAATCGCAGTGCCCGCTCGAAGGGCGATGCCCCGAGTGCGGGGTGGTGTTGAGTTGGGGGGTGCTCTTTGAGCCGATGATTCATGATCTGGGGTGGTATGCTGAGCATGCACGCAGTGTTGGGCAGATGGCGAAACGGACAGCCTCGACCGTGTGGATGTTGCTGATCCCGAGCCGATATTGGGACCGGGTTGGGCTTGGATCGAGGGTTCGGACGGGTCGGCTTATCGCCTGGCTGATTTTCTTTTTTCTGGGCATCCATCTGCTCACGAGCGCGATGGAGATGGTCTACGAGATCGAAGACTACCGCTCGATCGGTGCCAGCGGGCTGCCTGTGGGTGTGCAAGATTGGGTTGGTTTCATCGCTGACGGATTGTGCTGGCCGATCAATGCGCCCGATTGGCAGCGGATCGACTACTTCACCGGCAGCAGCGCCTTTCAGAGTATCTACGGATGGAATCCGCGCTATGAACTGATGTACCCGCTCGATTTGGGTGTCACCGGACTGGTTCGTTCCTTAGCGCTGCTGGGCTCGGTGGGGATCTGGGTGATAATCCTGCTCGCGACTCGGCAAACCCGAAAGCGAGACGGGATCAGAATGATTCATGTATTCCGGGTGTTGATGATCTCCGCGTTCGCTTCGGCATTGCTCTTCGAGCTCGGGCGCGTCATGGAATCGGCGATCCAGATCGCCTATGTGCAGCGATGGTCGATCCGGGATCGACTCCGATACGGTCTGAGCCCGATGGTTTTCCAGGCGGCAAGCATCGGGCTCTTGGTCTGGATTCAATGGTTCTGGATCACAGCGATCCGTTCACAGTGGCCTGTCCCATCGAGCCGAGTCCTGAGCATCCTCGGCACCCTCGCCTCGCTGCTCGCCAGTGTGAGCATCTATATTCTGGTGGTCAGTACACGATGAAAACCAATACCCCCAATACCCCCAACATCCCCATCCGCCCCATCTGCCCCAAGTGCGGCTACGACCAATCCGGCGAGATCGCGACCTGGGAATCGCAGTGCCCACTCGAAGGGCGATGCCCCGAGTGTGGGCTTGATTTTGTATGGGCCGATGTGCTTGATCCCAATCGGGTTGAACTGGGTTGGTATGTCGAGCATGCCAAAACCAAGTGGGACATGGTGAGGCGGACGATCCCGACGCTGTGGATGTTGATGATCCCCAATCGGTTTTGGAAGCGGGTCACGATGGAGACCGGGCGATCGACCAAGCGGTTTGCGATTTGGGTGGTCATGGTGATGATTGTGCTCCATTTGATCGGGACGGGCATGATGGTCGGTGCTCGGGTTGGGTATGTGATCTATGACAACAATGAAATCGAGCAGATAAAGATCGGGCAGACTAAAAGCTTTGTAGCCATGGTTGATGGGATGAAGACTCAGATGGACAGTGCCTTCTGGGCCCAGGTTCTTTCTGAATCGACTCTGTATCCGCTGGTGAAGTTGCATTTTTTCGATACAGAGGTGGCCGAGATTCTCTTGAGCTTTGCATTTATCTCTTTTGGAATCGCTTGCATGTGGTTGATTCTGATGAGTATTTTCCCAACGACACGCAAACGATCGCAGCTTCGGATGATTCATGTGGTGCGCGCGGTGGTGGTTTCGGGGTTGACGCCGATGCTGGTGATGGAGTTGGGGAGGATGCTCGATGTGGTTGCAGCCTTTGCATCTTGGGTCCCTTGGCTCAAGGGTATGACCTGGCAGGTGTGGTCTCGGATCACCATTGTGACGGTTTTGGGAACGCTGGCTTGGTTGCAATGGTTCTGGATCAGCGCGGTGTGGAGAGGGTGGAAGATCAAGGCGCGGTGGTATGAGATGATCTTGGTGATGCTGGCATCGTTTGGAGGGCTTCTGATCGGCGGCCTCCTTGCCTGGGCAGTCCTCGGGGCTGGGGAGTGGCTCGGCGACTGGCTTTCGATTTATGGGTTCTAAGAGCCGATCAATCGTGTATAGTTGATTGATGCGTGCTCCGACCTGTCCACATTGCCGATACGATCTTTCGGGACATGATGCGCTCGTTGAAGCCGACGGCGAGGGGGTCAAGGTGTTTGATTGTCCTGAGTGTGGGCGATCGTTCCGCTGGCCTCGGGTTGGTCGCCCAACCATCGTGCCCAAAGTGAAGAATACGAAACTGGATCGCGTGATCCTGTGGAGTCTATTCATTGTCCTCATTTCCATTTTTGCGTATGGAGCCTTCGGGCGTTGGCTTTCTGGGTTGGGCTGAGAAAAAGCCCCAATGCGTCTATGATCCCACATGACCACCACCACCCAAACCCCCGACACAACCATCGACAACGCCATCCTCGACACCATCGCTGCGACCGATCCGCAGGTCGCTGAGATTGTCCGCGCTGAAGCCCAGCGGCAGGAATATACCATCGAACTCATCGCGTCGGAGAACCACGCTTCGCCGGCCGTCACGGTCGCGGCGGGGACCTGCATGACCAACAAGTATGCCGAGGGGTATCCCGGTCGGCGGTACTACGGCGGGTGCGCCCACCACGATCAAGTCGAACAACTCGCACGCGATCGGGCCAAGGATCTCTTCGGGTGCAAGTTCGCCAATGTCCAGCCTCACTCTGGGGCGCAGGCCAACACCGCCGCGTTCATGGCGATGATGGAGCCGGGCGATACCTTCTTGTCACTGGTTCTCAAAGACGGCGGGCATTTGTCGCACGGCATGTTCCTCAACTTCTCGGGCATTTTCTATAACCCTGTGCATTACGCATTGCACTACGACAAAGCCCATCCCCAGCATGAGCAGATTGATTACGAATCAGTCCGGGCGGCGGCGCTTGAGCACAAACCCAAGATGATCCTCTGTGGGTACTCTGCGTATTCGCGCCAGATCGACTTTGCGAAGTTCCGCGAAATCGCCGACGAGGTGGGCGCGACACTGATGGCCGACATCGCGCACATCGCCGGGTTGGTCGCAGCCGGCGAGCATCCTTCGCCGTTCCCGCATGCTCATATCGTCACGACCACCACGCACAAATCATTGCGAGGCCCACGCGGCGGGCTGATTATGACCAACGACGAAGACCTCAACAAACTCATCAACCGCAATGTGTTCCCGGGTGTGCAGGGCGGCCCGTTGATGCACATCATCACGGCCAAGGCGGTCGCGTTTGGCGAGGTGCTCAAGCCCGAGTTCAAAGCCTACCAACAGCAGGTCATCAAGAACGCCCAGGCATTGGCCGGGGCCATGACCGAGCACGGCTTCCGCATCACCAGTGGCGGCACCGACAACCATCTGATGCTTGTTTCTCTTGTTGAAAAAGACGCCGACCTCACCGGCAAGGAAGCCGAGAAATGGCTCGAAGACGCCGGGCTGATTACCAACAAGAACGGCATCCCTGATGATCCCCGTTCGCCGATGATTACCTCGGGTTTGCGTCTGGGCACGCCTGCGACGACTACGCGCGGGTTCAAAGAACCCGAGATGGCGATGATCGCCGGGTGGATCAATCGCGTGATTGAATCGAAGGGCGACGAGCCAACCATCAGCACCGTCCGCGCCGAGGTCAAATCACTCTGCGAACGATTCCCATTGCACCATTGAGTTCAAATGAGCCTCAAACCGATCAAAGTTATCGAGCCCGAAGAGCCTGAGATTGGTTCGGTGGATGGGTTGCAAACGGTTGCGATCGAAGCGGTCACCGATCGTTCTGCGCATGAGTGCGTGCGGTTTGAGGGGGGGGATTCACCAATCCGCGCGGGCTCAGTCTCGCTCGATCAATCGCTGATCGATTCAAACGCATTCGCCGGCTCAACGCTCGCGTCGGCGACGATCAAAGATTGCATTTTCGATCACGCCGATCTCGCCAACGCGACCTGGGCCGGCGCGAGGCTTGTCCGAACCCGGTTCGTCGGGTGTCGGCTCACCGGGTTCGACCTTCGGCACAGCGAACTGCGCGATGTGGTGTTTGTCGATTGCAAAATGCCCGACTCGCTGTTCATGGAAACCTCGCTCACACGGGTCCGCTTTGATGAGTGCCAGATGACGAATCAAGATATCTCGGGCTCAACAATCGAGTCGCTGGCATTGAGCGGCTGCAAGGCCGCCGGGCTGCGGCTTGATGGCGCACGGATATCATTGATCGATCTGCGTGGGAGTTCGATCGAGGGGATATCGCTCGATGCAAGGTCAGCCGATGGCGTGGTGATCGACCCGCAGCAATCGCCCGCGATCGCTGCGGCGATGGGCGTGCGGGTGATTGATCTGCATCACTGAGGTATCGCCCGGCTCTTGCGGCTTTCATCAATGTTGATATCGCCCCAGTTGAAGTACCCAGCTGCCGATCGCTCGCCCTTGGGGATGCGGAGATAGGTCATCGATCCGTCTTGATGAAGCCGAATGATCCGCTCGGCGGTGCCCGCGAACCCGACGACGGCTTTGGGATCGGTCGTATTGGGTTGATTGCCCATGCCTCCGATCAAAAGCCCGCCCATCAGGGCGATCGAGGTGAGTGCTGCGAGTCGCCAACGCCCGGCGGAGCGTTCGAGTGCGACAAGACGGGTTTCGGTGGATTGGACGATTGGATTTGGTGTATTCATATCAGAGTATGACCGCGATCGGGCGCGGATGCTGACAGAAAAACAGATATTTTCCAAATCACCGAGTTGCCGTAGCACAGGCGTCCCGCCTGTGTCTTGCTTACTCTTCGAAAAATACCGAAGACACAGGCGGGACGCCTGTGCTACGGGGGATCGAGCTACTCAAGCAACTCGACCTTCGCCGACTTCATCTCCCGATGCCCACGCAGCATATCCCATGAATAGATCGTAATCGCGACCCAGATGATTGCAAACGAGGCGAACTTCAAAGGCGTGAAGGTCTCGCCGAAGGCGAGGTAGGCGAGGATGAGTTGCCCTGTCGGCGCGGAGTATTGCAAAAGTCCGACCGTGCTCAGAGGCAGCAGTTTCACCGCATTGGTAAAACAAATCAAAGGCACAATCGTCACCACCCCGCCCAAGAGCATCACGCCATCGAGCCACATCGGGGTCGCATCGGCGAGGAAGATGCCTCGGTCGTTGATGTTGAGATAGATCGTGACAGCGATCGCCAAAGGCAAGAGCATCGCCATCTCGAAGCTCAATCCGACGGTTGCGCCGACATTCACCTTTTTGCGCAAAAGCCCGTACAACCCGAAACTGAACGGGAGCAAGATCGCCAGCCAGGGCAGCCCCTTGGAATCCTCGGCTCCTAGTTCGGCAAACCCCATGACCACCACCGCGACGCACGCGAGGGCGATTGCGCCCCATTGGACGGGTCGGGGCCGCTCGCCGAGGAATACGAACCCGAGTGCGATCGAGAACAGCGGGTTGATGTAGTACCCCATCGAGGCGTGCGAGAGCCGATCGGTCGAGATGGCGTAGATGAAGAAGTACCAGTTGATCAGGATGAACCCGGTCGAGGGGATCAGGATTTTGAGCGATTCCTTGCTCGTCGCGGCTTTGAGCAACGCGCGGAGCTGCTTGGATGCGATAAGCATCACCAGCAAGATCGGCACCCCAAAGAGCACCCGCTGAGCGACGGCTTCGAGCGGATCGGCGTGGTAGTGCACCAGAAGCTTGAAATAGCTCGGCACCACAAACGCCCACCACCCAAAGGCCCCAGCAGCAAACGCCAGCCCTCTGGCTTTGTGGGGATAGTGGGTGGTTTGTTGCTCCATAGGGGGCAATGGTATGCTCTGTGTACGCAGTGGTGTAATCCCCTCCCCCGGCATACCATCCCCTCCAATGCCCACCGATCAGCCCAAAATCGAAACCATCTCCTTCGTCTCCCTCGGGTGCCCGAAAAACCTCGTCGATTCTGAAAAGATGCTCGGGCTCCTCGCAGCCGATGGGCTGATGCCGGTCTCCGCCGAGATCATCGAAGACCAAGAGCACGACGACCTCTCGCTCTCGGGCTCCGAACAAGACGCATCCGCAGCCGATGGGCGCGTCACGCCAGCCGATGCGGTGGTCATCAACACCTGCGGGTTCCTCGAAGCCTCCAAGCAAGAATCGCTCGGCGTGATCAAAGAAGCCGTCAAACTCAAAGAGAAGGGCAAGATCAAACGCGTCGTCGTTGCCGGGTGTCTGGTGCAACGCCATCGGGCGAAGATGTTCGATTGGGCACCCGGGATTGATTCGATGGTGGGGGTGTTCGATCGCGAGCACATCATCGAAGCCGTCCGAGGCGTCAAGTCCGATCGCGAGACGCTCGGGGAATCACCAAAGTACTGGATCAACGCCAATGCCATCACCAGCGCCGAGTCGCAGGGGATGGAAACCGTCGGGCTGACCGTCGCCGGCAAGGACGGCAAGGGGATCGGCTACTTCGAGTCCGACAACGCCCGATTGCGATTGACCCCGAGGCACTATTCGTACCTCCGCATCTCCGAGGGCTGCAACCAGAACTGCGCCTTCTGCACCATCCCCTCGATCCGAGGCAAGATGCGCTCCAAACCCGAAGATCGCATCATCGAAGAAGCAAGAGAACTCATGCGCGATGGCGTGTTCGAGATGCTCATGATCGGGCAGGACACGACGAGTTATGGCGACGACATCGGCGTCGGGTTGTATCCCGGTGGCCCGGCTCGCCGAGCCGGGGCTTCTTCAGTGAAGAGAGCCGATACAGAGCCCGGCTCGGCGAGCCGGGCCACCGGGGACAAGTTCCGCGCGGGCTTGCCCAAACTCCTCAAGTCCCTCTCCGACGCGATGAGCGAGGAGATCGGCAAGGGTTGGCTGCGGATGATGTACGCCTACCCGACCTATTTTAGTGACGAGATCATCGACGCCTTCGCCGAGATCGCCGATCGCGGGAACCTGCTGCCGTATCTCGATATCCCCCTCCAGCACGGTTCAGATCGCGTACTCGATCTGATGCGCCGCAATGTGACGAGTGCCCACCAGACCGAACTCTGTCATAAGCTCCGCGATCGCATCCCCGGCATGGCCATCCGCACCACCTTCATCACCGGCTTCCCCGGCGAGACCGACGCCGATCACCAGCAGTTGTTGGAGTTCATCGAGGAAGTCCAGTTTGATGCTGTCGGATGTTTTCAGTATTCCCAAGAGCCCGGCACCGTCGCGGGGCGGATGGAAGACGATCCCAAACTTGCGGTGCCCACTGAGATCAAGCAGCAACGCCACGACGAGATCATGGCCTTGCAACAGCAGATCGCCTTCGACCAGGCCGAGTTCGTGGCGAGCCAGTTCGATCCAACCAAATCCACCGAATCGGGTGCCCAGTTCGATGTGCTCATCGACAAGTCCACCGGCAATCAGGTCGAGTCAACCCCCGGCGTCTCCGATGGCGGCACGCTCTACACCGGCCGAACCTACTTCCAAGCACCGCAGATCGACGCAACAACCCATGTCATCGCCAAGAACCCGCTCTCCCCGGGCGAACTCGTCCGATGCACCATCGTCGCCAGCGACGGGTACGACCTGATTGCTCGACCGATCGAGGAGTTGGATCGCAAAATTTCTTTGTCGATCGCTTAATATTTTTTTGATCAGATTTTGCACATTTGAAGCATGTGCCGGGCATCGGTCAAGTTATTATCCATCATAGCTGTTCCTCTACTACCAAGTGATAATGTGGGCCTCGAACTGCCGCCTGGAGCGTCTTGTCGACATCGTGAGATATATTCGGATTCGACTCTTCAAGAAAACTGAGATCACCTTGGATCATGATCTTCGACCCTTTTACATATGCGGAAATTGATCGACTTAAAGTGATAACCGTTTCAACACCATGAAATCGATCATCGTCTTCGATAATGATGTATGCGTCCCCTTTGCCAAAATTATTGTGGATGATCACATTCTCGAAGACCTGTCTGCCAAAGTGTTGTCTGGAAAGATGTGGGCCTGCATGGCTTGGGACATTGCCATGAGCATCCGGCAAGTTTCGGTCCACACTCGTTGATTTACATGAGATCAGCAGCACAACAGTGACGGTTGAAAAGATGAATGTATACAATCGCAATACTTTGTGTCTCCATGACTGCCAGTGCCGTGCTGGTGGTGCATTTCGCATTTGCACGGCTTGAGGTCGCCCGGTCTAGCACATGTTTATCATGAGCCGCAGCGGCTTTGTCGTGAATCTCGTTGTTTCGGCAAAAAATCGATCAACTCTCCATAATCGTACTCGCAATACGACAAGTTGATCGCTAATAGAAAGTTTTTTGCCGATCTTGTAGTCGCTATCTTCTTGGTATCGATGCACATGCGGGGTGTCTGGATTGATGCTCGTAGGGGTTTAAGGCCAATCTGAGTTGAAACCTCTGCAGTTGAGGCCTAAAACTCTGCCCCGAATTTCAATCCCGAATCTGTTTGGAGCCGATACTTTGTCCATGGTCCGTTCTGGTCATGTTGTGATGCTGTGCGCCTTGGTCTTGCTGACCCTCGGCGTCGTGATGGTGCAATCCGCGGGGATGCAGGTGCGTCCATTGCAAGCCGACATGACCCCCGCCGATTCGGCAGCCGTCTCGGGCGTGAGTGCTGAATCGCTGCTCACTTCGCGCACAAGCCTCTACTTGCTCTTTGCGGTCACCGCGATGGGCATCGCGTCGCGCCTGCCCATCCGCAAACTCGCCGATCGGCTCGATCGTGTGGTCTGGTTCAAACCCGGAGGCGATCTGGGCATCCTGGTCATCGGCTCAATGATGCTCGTTGGGTTGCTGTTGCTGGTCTATGTGCCCGGCATCGCCCGCGTCGAAAAGGGCTCAGCCCGGTGGCTCAACCTCCATATCCCCGGGCTCGAGAGCGTTCAGCCCTCCGAGATCGTCAAATGGGCGATCATCATCCTCGTCGCGTGGTACGCCGCTCGGCTGGCGTCATACAAAGAAAACAAGCTCCGTAATCTCTTCTCGGGATTGCTCCCCGTGTGTCTGTGCGCCGGGTTGATCGCCGGCGTGGTGATTCTCGAAGATCTGGGCACCGGGGCGTTGATGATTGTCGCGGTGGGCGTGGTGCTCTTGGCAGCCGGTGCTCGGTGGATGCACTTTGGGATGTTCGTCACGCCCGTGCTTGGCGGGTTGGTTGTCGCGGTCGTTGCGGTGCCCTATCGCATGGAGCGGATCACGGCTTATCTTGACCCCTACGCCGACGCATCGAACTCAGGCTATCACCTGATCCAATCCATCGCCACCGTCGCCGGCGGGGGTGTGTTTGGACGCGGGCTTGGCAACGGGTTGCAGAAGTTCGGGTACCTCCCCGAAGACACCACCGATTTCCTCTTCGCGATCGTGAGCGAAGAACTCGGACTCGTCGGCGTGCTCATCGTCATCCTCGGCTACGCCGGGATCGCATGGACCGGCACCTCGATCGCCATGCGCGAACGCTCGATGATGCTCAAACTCACCGTCCTGGGGATCGTCGCGACGATCTCGATCCAGGCGCTCATCAACCTCGTCGTCGTCACCGGGCTTGGCCCGACCAAAGGCATCGCGCTGCCTCTGATGTCGTCTGGTGGCACCGGATGGATCATGACGGCTTTCGCCCTCGGGCTGGTGGTTTCGATCGACCGCACCCGTGAATACGCCGCGGCCTTCGTCGATGCCGGTGCTTCAGAAGATGAAGAACTCATCGCCCTGCGTGCCCGCCGAGACTCAGAAATCGAACTCAAACCAAGCCTAGCGGATCGCGCCGGGCTGTGGGGCGCGTCGGTGATGCACGCGGTGCGCCAGCCCGCCCAACTCACCCCCGCGCCGATCGAAGACTTCAGCGCCTGCGACGCCCACGCAATCGAAGACGCCGAGATGGAAGAACTCCTCGGCGACCCCGTCGCGGTCTACAGCAGCACCGCCAAAGCATCGGTCTTTGATAGGTTCCGCCCGACGAATAAATCGGCATCGTCCTCGTCTGAGTATGCGCCCGAGTATGCCCCCGGCGACGAACGCTCAGACCTGTTCGGATGAACGAGTCAGCCTCCAACTCGGCTCGGCGGGCCTTCGTCTTCGTCGGCGGCGGCACCGGCGGGCACCTCTACCCAGCGTTGGCGATCATCGAACAACTCCGAGCGATCGAGCCCGAGGTCGGCGTGCATATCCTGTGCTCGAACCGGGCGATTGATGCGCAGATTCTGAGCAAGGAAGCCGTCCCTTTCTCGCCCATCCCCGCGATGCCTGTGTCCAAAAAGCCTCGCGGGTTGGTCAGGTTCATCGCAAGTTGGGGCCCAAGCGTTCGCGCCACGCGCCAGCAGATCCAACGCTTCAAGCAATCCCATGATTCGGTGACAGTGGTCGCGATGGGCGGGTTCGTCGCCGCTCCGGGTGCCAGGGCGGGGCACGCTGAGAAGGTGCCGGTAATCTTGGTGAATCTTGATGCGGTGCCCGGCAAGGCCAATGTGCTCGTCGCCAAAAAAGCAACCAAGATCTTCACCGCTGCCAATCTATCTGATGCCGCCGGGTTCGATTCTTGGCAACGCACCCGCCCGATCGTGCGCTCGGCGACGGCGGATTCAATCTCCCCGCGAAACACCCAGCAAGACGCCCGCGCCGCCTTCGGGCTCGACCCCCACACCAACACCCTCCTCGTCACCGGCGGGTCCCAAGGTGCAGCGTCGATCACCAATTTTGTGCGCACAATGGTTGAACAATCCCCCCAATCCCTCGCCGATTGGCAGGTGATCCATCAAGTCGGCAACAAGATCAGCGATGCCGAGATCGACCAACTCCGATCGACTTACCGCGACGCCAAGATCAACGCCTGGGTCGAGCGATACATCAACGAGATGGGCACCGCGCTTTCGGCAGCCGATGTGGCTCTGGGACGCTGCGGGGCGGGCACCGTCGCCGAGTGCTGGGCGGCGAGGGTTCCAAGTGTTTTCTTCCCATACCCTTACCACAAAGACGAGCACCAGAAGCACAACGCCCAAATCTTGGTCGATGCAGGGGCAACGATCGTGTTGGCCGATCAGATCGAAGCGGATGCGAACTTCGCTTCCCACCGCGACGCCTTCACCCGCGTGCTCGAGTCCGAATCCGTCCGGGATCAGATGCGCGCGGGATTTGATGATTTGGGTTCGCCCGACGGGGCAGCACTCATCGCCCGTTGGCTGATAGAAGAGTGAGGGTTAGGCTCTGTCTGCCGGCTCATCTGGGTGCCCCGACGGGGTACCCTTAAGGAAAATATCCTGAGCCGTCAGACACCGCCTCGCTCGATTCTTGCCCCTGGCTCGATTCCTGCTCCTCCCTGCGCCCCGCGGGGAGGTGGCCGCGTCTTCGCGGTCGGAGGGGTGTCTTCTGTGGCATTCGTTTTTCGATAACCCGCAAGACACCCCTCCGCTTCGCTTTGCTCAGCACCTCCCCGCGGGGCGCAGGGAGGAGCAAGGCGGGGAGGGTTGCGAAACCTGCGCTCGTCATTTGATGGGTCAGCGTTGGCGTGGACGATTCTCGGACCCACGCCCAGATTGGGTGATGAATATCAGATTGAGCCGAGTATTGGGCGTGTTTTTTTCGCCATGCGCGATACACTGATACCAGATGAGCATCGCCCGAACACATCCCCATCCAGCACCCGAGCAGGTCTGCATTCTCTGGCATCACCCCGAGGCAGACCCAAGCGGATCGCTGATTCGTGCCCTGACGAATCGTGGGTTGAGTGTGCTCAGTTCCTCAAGCCATCACACCGTGTTCGCAGCTGCCTGCCAATGTGCCAAATCGGCGAATCGGGTGGTGATTGTGCTCGATGGACGCGATTCGCTCGTCGGCGTCGATCGCCTGCTCAACGCCCTCGAACGCTTTGGGCCCGGGGTCATCTGCTGGGAGCACTGCCCGGGGATGAACCCGCCGATGGTTCCGGTCGTACAAGAGGCATACGAGAAGCCCGCAGGAGCCCAACCCGTGCGGGCATCAAAGCCGACCAATCTTCGCCTCGTCGGCGATCCGGCGCAGGAACAACCAGACCATCCCCCCCGCGTGTCGATCCAGAAGCCGACACCAGGGCGAGCAATATCATCGAGCGATGTGCTCGATGCCGACGAACTCAATGCCCTGCTCTCAGGCGAGATGGGCTCCGATCGACCCAAGAGTTAGTACAGGAACAGGCTTGAATAAAAGAGAGAACCAACGCGTGGCACTGATCCCCACCCAACATCACCAATCGACTCACCCGCAATGGCGGGTGATCCTCGTCGGGCGCACCGGGCTCGATCAGATCCTCCGCAGGGACGCTGCGATTGAACTCATCCGCGCCCGCGATCCCATCGATTCGATCGGCGAACTCTCCGATCCGATTGACACCCAATCCCCCGCGCAGGCGATCGTGCTCGTCGCCGCCTCGATCGAGCCGATGGGCGAGGAACTCGAATCATTCATCGCAGGGCTTCGGCTCATCGACCCACAAGTCCGCGTGCTGGGCGTGGGCTCACACAAGTCCTACTACGACGGCTGGATCGAATCGCAAGCGAGCCTCGCCGAGATCATCGACGCGATCGAAAACGCCAAGCCCATCGTCGCCCCCGCCAAACTCCGGTTCGTTGATCCATCCCAGGTTGTGCCCCCCAAACCTGATCTCGAATCTAAACCCGAGCCAGAACCCGAGCCAGAATCAGGACCAGAATCAGGACCAGATTCCGAACCAGAGGTCGTCATCGTCGCTCGCAACGAGGACTTCACACACCGCGCTCAGGAATCATTCGAGGACGAATCCGAGATTCATCAACAAATCCTGATTGGTTCGCCCGAGCCCGAGCAATCGAGCCCAAGCGAACCCGAACCCGGGGAGCAAATCCCTGTATCGATTCATCGGACGACCAATCCGATGGGCGCTGGGCAGATGCTCGACGATCAGCCTTTGGTCGAAGCGATGATCGCGGGTCGATCCGTGCTCGAATCCGCCATCGACCGGATCAACCTTCGGCTCGCCCGCGAGGACATCGTCTTTGTCCCACAAGACCAACAAGGCCAACAAGATCAGCCCGCCGATACAACCGGAACCCACAGCGTCGAAGTGCTCGTCGGGTCTAAGCCCGTCGGGCGATTGGTCTGCACTGACCCGATCTGGGGCACCGGGGTTGGACGCGAGTCAATGACCCAGCAGGCGCAGTGGCTCGCCACATGGATCAAGCTCGAAATCCAACAGCGAGAACTCCGCAACGCCGCCTTCACCGATTCACTCACCGGCGCATGGAATCGGCGATACTTCTCGCGCTTCCTTGACGCCGCGATCAAGCAGGCCCGCATCGCCCGTCAGCCTTTGTCCGTGATGGTCTTCGACATCGACGGGTTCAAGCACTACAACGATACCTACGGGCACAGCGCGGGCGACGAGATTCTCATCGAGACCGTCAAACTCCTCAAATCCGTCATCCGTCCATCCGATCGCGTCTGCCGAGTCGGAGGCGACGAGTTCGCGGTGATCTTCTACGAGCCTCAAGGCCCGCGTGATCCCGAGAGCAAGCCACTCGAATCGGTCTATCAGATCGCCAAGCGTTTCCAGCAGCAGATCTGCACGCATCGGTTCCCCAAACTCGGAGCCGAGGCAATGGGCACGCTGACGGTTTCAGGCGGGCTCGCATCGTATCCGTGGGACGGGCACGACGCGGATTCACTGCTTGAACAGGCCGACATGCTCGCGATCGAGTCCAAACGCAACGGCAAGAACGCCATGACCCTGGGCCCCGGCGCCGAGACCATCTGCGCCTGTCCGCCGCCAAGTTGAACTCAGTATCCTCTTGCTCCTCCCTGCGCCCCGCGGGGAGGTGGCCGCGTCTTCGCGGTCGGAGGGGTGTCTTTCGAGTCTTGTCAATCATTCCATCCCCAAGACACCCCTCCGCTTCGCTTTGCTCAGCACCTCCCCGCGGGGCGCAGGGAGGAGAAGAGCGGTGCCGTTCCACCTCTGTGCCTACGCTCTTGCATGCCCCCCGCACTTCTGATAGACCTGCTCGCGATCGACCTCGACGGCACCCTCCTGGGCACCGACGAACAAGTCTCGCACACCAATATCGACGCGATCCATCGCGCCCGCGACGCCGGCATCACCGTGCTGGTCTGCACCGGACGCGGGCTCTGTGAATCGGGCAAAGCGATGGCTGCGATCGATCAGCGTGATCCGGTCATGGTCGCCGGCGGGTCGATTATCGCTGACCCGGTGACGGGCAAGACGCTCCATCGCTTTGCGATGAGCCACGAGATCGTCGATCAGGCCATCACCATGTTTCATCGGGTCGCCTGCCCGGTGCTGGTGATGAAAGACCCCGCCGAGATCGGGTATGACTACCTGATCGTCAACTCCGATGACGAGCACCCGATCCACCCGATTACGGAGTGGTGGATCGCCGATCATCAGCTACGCGTTAAATACGCCACTCGGCTCGAACACGACGAGCACCCCGAGCACACCGTCCGCGTCGGGATCGTCGCGCCCAGTTCGATCTCGAATCCGCTCTCGCAAGAGCTCACCCAATCCCTCGGCGAGCGCGCCTGGCTCTACGACTTCCCCTGCGTGATGCCCAAAGACCATGTCGGCGAGATTGTGCATATCCTCGAGCTCTTCGCAGCCAAGATCAATAAATGGGCCGCGATCTCGTGGTATCTCGATCAGCACAACATCGACCCGTCGCGCGTTGCAGCGATCGGCGATCAGGTCAACGATGTCCCGATGATCGAAAACGCAGGGCTCGGCATCGCGATGGGCAACGCGATCGAAGAGGTGCAGTCCCATGCCCGGTTCACCACCGCCACCAACAACGAGCACGGCGTCGCCATCGCCATCGACGCGATCCTCGCAGATGACTATTCACAACTCAGATATTCACCATCCAAAGGCTGACATGCAAACACTCACCGAGATCAAAGAACTCCTCGCGATGGCGGGGCATGAGCCCAAGAAGGCGCTCGGGCAGAACTTCTTGATCGATCACAACCTGATCCGCAAACTCGTCGATGCCTCGGGCGTGCAAGCGGGGGATGTCGTCCTCGAGATCGGCCCGGGCACCGGCGCGCTCACTGTTGAACTCCTCGAACGCGGGTGCATCGTCATCGCCTGCGAGCTTGATCGTGACTTTGTTCGTGTGCTCGGCGAGACGCTGGGCAAGCAATATCCAGAACACTTGATCCTGATCGAAGCCGACTGTTTAGCCAACAAGCGGGCATTGCACACTGAGGTGATCGAGCAGATCGCGGATCGCCCGTTCAAACTTGTCGCGAATCTGCCCTATCACGCCGCGACGCCGGTGATGTTGGCGTTGATGAGCGGGCATCCCAACTGCTCCGGCATGTACACCACCATCCAGCACGAAGTCGTCGAGCGGTTCGCCGCCTCGCCTGGCTCCAAGACTTATGGCTCCATCTCGATCATCGCCCAATGCCTTGGCGAGGTGAGCACGATCGCCAAGCTCAACCCCGGGTGCTTTTGGCCTCAACCCGGGGTGGGCAGCGCGATGATGCGCTGGGAACGCGATCAGGCGATGGCTGCAAGCGAAGACCAGGCGTGGTGGGGCGAGATGGCGGATATGGTCCAGAATCTGTTCCAACGAAGACGCAAAAAACTCAGCGGCAGCGTCAAACAACTCACCAAAGCCCCGATCGACTGGCCCGCCGGTGTCACCCCCGACGACCGGATCGACGCGCTGAGCCCGATGCAGGCCAATGCGCTATGCAAGGCGATCGCCCACGCTACCCAAGCCGGGTGCCCCGACTCGCTCTCTTGAGCGCAGTCGGGTCTTGGAGGTGTCGAAGACCCGACTGCGCCGAAGACGGCGAATCGGGGCACCCGCCGCTGGATCAACGCAAGATCGTGGAGGAGTCGAAGACGACACCTCCACGCCACCCAAGCCTACGAGCGGATAATCGGGTCTGATTTTTCATGATCTTGGGGTTCTTGATGGTGCACCGAGAACTCATCGCCACTATAATGCGTACGCAAGCACGACCCCCTGCGCCTCGAAACCTTGGTTTGTAAAGGATCTGCGATTGATGCCTGAGCTCGACGGACAAGCCCTCGCCAGCACGCTCGATCCCCAGCTTCACAAAGCATGTCATGGCCGACTCGGCAAAATCTCATGGTTCCGTGCCACCTGGCAGCACGGGGGCGCGGGCACCGGGTTCTCCACATGGTCATTGCCCGATCGATCCTGCGGGCACCGTGAAATCCCCTGCGTGGTCAAAATGCCCATCGGGTACTCCGAATACTTCTGGACCAAGCGCCTCGGGCTCGTTCATCCCGATGAATGGGACGAGCCAAGATCGTTGGCCTTGCCTACGCCTCGGGTGCTCGCTGCCGGGTTCGAGCTCGGCGGGTACGACCTGGCGTGGATCGTCATGGAACGGTTCGAGAATCCCCCTGTAGCAATGGAAAAGACCGAATCGTCGATGTGGGCGATGTTCGAGTCCACTGCCGAGTTCCATGCAGCAGCCATTCTCGAAAAGCCAATCGACCTTGCCGAGCTTCAACCCGCCAAAGACTGGGTGAGTCTGGTTGAAAAGGGGCTTGCTGCGCTGAGCACCACCGAGATCGAGCACGGCGAGCGATGGAAAAAAGCCCTTGGGCAGGTCAGCGGGTGCCTCGATCAGCTGATTGATCGCTGGGCCAATCGTCCGATTGATACATGGTGCCATCATGATCTCCACCCGCACAACGCGATGAGGCGGATGATGCCCGCGTCGGGTTCAGAGCTCGGTCTGCCCGAATCCGCGATCCCGGGCCCAAACCGTGGGCACTGCGCACTGATCGACCTCGCATTGGTCAGCCCGGGGTGCTGGATCGAGGATGCCCTCTATATGGAAAGGCTCTTCTGGGGGCGATCGGATCAGTTGTGCAATATCGACCCATTGAGCACCCTCGCAGCGACGCGCAAGGCGATCGGGCTCCCCGCTGACGACGAATCTTTTGAGCTCGCCGAGGTCCGCCGAGTGCTCATGGCCGCCTCTGCACCGGCTTTTTTACGAACAGAAGGCGACCCTGTGTACTTGAAAGCCGCTTTAGGGGTCATTGAGCGATTATTGCCCCGGTTTATCGGGTAAGATAGCCCACACACTGTGGCGATGGATCGTCGCAATCGGATATACGCACTTGACCGGGGACTCACAGATCCCCCGGCGAATCGAAAGGGAGTGTCTTTTATGGATCAGCTCGAACAACTCCAGCAGCTCGCAGAATCATGCCGCGAGGATTACAACAAAGCCAAGGGCGGCAACAAGGCTGCCGGCACACGCGTCCGCAAAACCATGCAGGATGTGAAGAACATCGCCCAAGAAATCCGGAAGGAAATGCTCGGCTCACGCGAAGATTGAATCAGCGTTCCACGCACAATCAGTTGTGCTGACAACCCATCTTGACGATTATGGAGGTCACGGGCATGCCCGGAGCACCAAGTTCGACATCTTCACCAGGAGATGCAAAGTCATCGCGTGAGCGATCATACCTGATCGATATCGACCCGATTGATTTCGATGGCGTATTTGCCAATCGCGAGCAAATGTTCGAGCTCATCCCGCACCGCCACGAGATGGCGCTGCTCGATCGCATCGTCTGGGCGAGCGAATCCTCGCTCAATGGCGTCGGGGCGATGAAAATCCGAGGCGATGAGTTCTGGGTCCGAGGACACTTCCCCGGCAAGCCCATGCTCCCGGGGGTCTTGATGGTTGAAGCGGGGGCGCAGCTGAGCTGCTTCCTCTTCAATCGGCTTCAGGAAAACCCGCAGATCGCGGCTTTCCTGCGCATCGAAAGCGCAGCCTTCAGAAAATCCGTCACCGTTGGCGACGAGCTCTTCTTGCTCTGTGATGTCGTCAAGGCATCACCCAAGCGGTTCGTCTCAGAGATCCAAGGCATCGTCGATGGGCAGGTCTGCTTCGATGCCCGAATCTCAGGCATGCGGATCGCCGACATCGAACCAAGCCCCGAGCAGAACGCCGGGCAGTAGTCCAGATGAGCTCGCTCATCGAACATGCACAGACGATCACGGTCGAGGGATTGAGATCAAACAAGCAGGACGCGCCAGACGGCGCGTCCTGCTTTGTTGTTTCTGCCCGGTTCCCCGCATCCCGAGGCGTCGTCGAGTTCGTTGCTGATGATGGTTCGACCGTCCTCCTCGCTGCGACGGGCAATATGCGCCGGTTCATCGCCGATCGGCTCAACGAAGACGGGCAATCGAGCCCAAAGGCCAACCTCGCGCCCATCGCTGCTCGAATCATCGCCTACCCCACCGGCTCGGCGTTTGAATCGGACTGGATCGTCCTCGAACGCGCCCGCAGGGTCGATCCCGAACTCCTGGCCAAACTCAATGACCAGAATCAACGAGCATTCTTGGTGCTCGATCCCAATACGAGCACCTGGCGCGTCGATGACACACGCGGGCTCAGCGCCGATCCATCCGAGCGGGTCATCGGGCCGATATTGACAGGCAAGGCTGCCCGATTGCTCGGCGAGACGCTCGATGATGTCTACGAACTCTGCCGATACCCCAAAGAACTCGCCTTAGCACCCAACGGATGCGCCTGTGCGTATAAAGAGATGGGGCGGTGCCCGGGTGTGTGTGATGGGTCCGAGCCTATGGAGGTCTTCAGGGCTCGGTTTTCACAGGCACTCAACGCGGCGAGCGTTGGCACCGGGGCGTGGGGCGAGCAACTCGGCGCGGAGATCGCCGATGCGAGCGACGCGATGGATTTCGAGCGGGCTCAGCGCACCAAGCGTTCGCTCGACGCCATCGAGAAGCTGCCCATCGAGGCGGTCGAGCACGCCGGGGCGATCGATGGGTTCGCCTGCGTGTGCATCACCCCATCTGTGCGCAAAGGCTGGGCGATGGTGTGGGGCTTTGATGCCTCTGGGCTTGTTCCGATGCTCAGCACCCGAGATGACGCTGCGGGTGTTGAAGGGATGATCGAGCGTTGGGCGAGTGCATCTTTCTCTGTATCTGCATCCCCAAATCAATCCCCAAATCAGGTGTGGCTTGATCGGTTTGCGTTGATCAGTCGGCATTGGTTCACCAAACCCGCCCGCGCCCGCCGAAGGCGGGTCACGATCCTTGATCTCAGGCATTCCTGTCTAGGGGGAAAGATCATCAAAGCGATCTCCCAGGCGGCGGCCGTCGTAGAACTTGGGTGCGATGATGAAGAACAAACGCATATACGGGGCTAAAAATAGCGGAAGTATGTACTTGACGCAAATAAAGACAAATCGCCTTGACTTTTGCATTTGACACAAGTATTATGATAGCATGGCCGTTTACACGAAAAAACCCGAACTCGCACAGTCAAATATCATCGAAGAACTCCCAATCGCTTGTTCATGCGAATCAGCGGCGGTCGAGTTTCTTGAAGATAAGCGTTGGGGAGAATGCGAATACTGCCCCAAGTGTGGATGCACTGATGTTTATCAGATGAAAAATCGAACGGGTGAGCGCAACGCACGATATCTCTGGCGTTGCCGTGATTGTGCAAAGCAGTACACCGTGCGAACCGGCACCATTTATGAAGAGTCACATATCCCTCTCCATAAATGGTGCCGTGCATACTGGGAATCTTGTGCGTGTAAAAATGGCATTTCAGCACTCGAACTGTCCCGAAAAATCCAAGTCTCCTACAAAACCGCGTTGTTTATGATGCACCGGATTCGTTGGGCAATGGCAGAGGATTTCACCAAACCATCAAAACTCACAGGAACAGTTGAAGCTGACGAAACCTATGTGGGTGGCAAGCCCCGCTACAAAGGCAAAAACAAGCGTGGGCGAGGCACTAAGAAGCAGCCCGTAGCGGCTGTTGTTCAGCGTGGCGGCTCTGTGCGCACCCGTGTCATCCCCACCGTAAACGCGATCAATGTGAAGGCGATAGTTCGAGACAATGTGGATTCATCCGCTCGCGTGATGACAGACCAAGAAGTCAGTTATCGAGGATTGGATTCAGAGTTTACATCGCATGAATCTGTGAATCATGGCGCACGCGAGTATGTCCGGGGTGATGTTCACACGAACACCATCGAGGGATTCTTCTCTCGCGTGAAGCGAGGGCTCAACGGCACCTACCACGCTGTCAGCCGCGAACACCTACACCGTTATCTCGCCCAGTTTGAATTTGCCTACAACACTCGCCATATGACAGACGGGGAGCGTGTTTTGGCGTTATTGGACGCTGGGAGGGGCAAACGGCTGAAATATGATGATTCAATCGCGTAAACAACCCTTGACCGCCGACAAGTAGGTGGTATAATTTCTGTACTGGAGTCGGGGGGAGTTGCACCCCCGGTGCCGGATTCCTACGCCCGGTCTAGCCTACGCTACGACCCCGCTAAACCAACCGCCGCCCCTCCGGGCGACAGTTGGGATTTGAACTAGTTGACTTCGGTCACCATTCGATACCTTGGTGTTCTAGCACCAAGGTATCTCTTTTGGGGTCATGGCTCTCGCACGGGTAGGCGACCTCAAGGTCTCCCGCGGGCTCAGCTCGTTGGTGGGGGCATTATTCACCGCCTTCTTGTATCGTTGGATTGGTTGCTTGTGGATGTTCACTTTTAGCCGCCGATTTTGATGCTTTGATATCAGGGTACCATTCTGTCAACCCATATTCACCGCCAGGGAGCTTGTGGAATGTGTGACTCGATTTTCCGAGTGTAATCCGAAGCCCCCGCATCGAGTTTTCATCATTCTTCGCTTCAAACACATATCCACCCTTTAGGAGCAGTTCGTAAATCTCTCGGACAGATGCCGGGCCGTTCCCCGCTGCCCTCCGCATTTCTAGGATAGCTCGGACAGAACTATTGAGCGGTGTGCCGTAAAACGAATCTGACCTGATCTTGTTTGACTCAATAAAATCTATAGTTAGCTCAGGCCCAGAAAACACGGGTGATCGCCCGGCCCTCTCGCAGAGCATGTTCACCGTAGTTTTGACGGCGACAAGGTCTTGCTCCTTGCTCTTGATTTCCAAAAGCAGGTCGTCGATTGTTTGTTCGATGTAGCGGGACATGGTGATCGGCATCCTTTCTTACTATCCGGAAATTAGGGTATCTGTGATACGCAGTCAAGTCCGTTTTGCCACAATTCCATAAATAGTTCTGCGTGGCATCGGAACATGTCTGTCTGGCTGGCCTCCCGCCGGGTATGACAAACTAGTTGGTGACAGGATAAATGGCGTTTTTCCGGGTTGAGCACTGTTCCGAATCTATTCCGTTAGTGATCACCATACCAAATTTTCGGTTTGGGTGTGGGTGTGGGTGTGGCGTTATTTGGAGCGATTGCGAATTGGTTGCGTAGACGATACAATGGGTTGTATGAATGGAAGCAAAAAACCCGGCCCAGACCCAGAACGCTTGAATATTGATGGCGACTGGGAAAACCGTATGGCTGACGCCATCGAAAAATCGGTCCCGCCAGAGGGGGTTCCAGACCGACCCAGCAAGGGCACCAAACCCCGAAAGAAGAAAAGCCCCGACAAAGAGTCGGGGCTAAGTGGCGATTGAATCTGGGATATTGTCAAAATAATCGCTCAAAACTCGGTTTGCGTCAAGTACATACTTCCGAAAAATAGATATGAGCGCACCATCACCCAAGCCGTACCCGATCATCTTCGAGCCCATCCTCAAGCCTAAGGTCTGGGGCGGACGCCGACTTGTCAAATATGGCAAGCACCTGCCCACCGATGAGTCCTACGGCGAGTCGTGGGAACTCGCAGACCTTCGCTCAACCAACGCATCGGGCGGCGGCGGGGGATCGGCCCACTCGTTTATTACCAATGGCGAACTCGAAGGCAAAACCATCGCCGACGCAATCGCGCTCTGGGGCGATGCGATCCTTGGTGATGCGAAGCTCAGCGCCGACGGCGGGTTCCCGCTGTTGGTCAAATACCTCGATGCCAGCGAGCACCTGAGCGTGCAGGTCCATCCATCGCAAGAGTACGCCGAGTCGAACCCCGATGCCCATCTCAAGACCGAGAGCTGGGTGATCCTCGAAGCCGAGCCTGATAAGGATGGCAACCCGCCTTTGATTTATAAGGGATTCAAGGAGGGGGTCACCAAGGATGATTTAGAGCGAGCGATCACCGAGGGCACCGTGCCCGAGTTGCTCCGCACCGAGTTCGCGGTTGCGGGTCACTGCCACACCATACCCAGCGGCACCGTCCACGCATTGGGCGCCGGCGTGCTTGTCGCCGAGATCCAGACCCCGAGCGATACGACCTTCCGGGTGTATGACTGGGCGGAGGAATACAACCGGGCCCAGCGTGAGCTGCACATCGAGCAGGCTTTGGAGTGTGCATGCTTCGATCACCCGCCGATCGCCTGTCACGCGGAGGCTTTCATGGCTGACGACATGGCGATGCTCTCGACGATGCCCCCCAAGATGGGCTCGACGCGCGACCGGGTCTCGACGACGGCTTTTTATACCGTCGATGTGCTCAGCGCGAGTTGTACTTCGGTGAAGATCGCGGGCGAGGATGATCCGGGCAACACCCCAGCCGTGATGATGATGCTCCACACGATGGGGGCGTCGATTGTGAGTGAGTCTGAAGCCTTCGACGAGGTGATGCTCGAAGCGGGCCAGACCGTGCTGATCCCGGCGTGCTGTGTCCACGATGCCTCGCTCCGCGCTGGTCCGGGCACCGAGGCGATCGTGGCGCGGGTGTGCTCTGCTCATTGAGGCGTCTATTGAGAGTCAGGGGGCTGAAAAGAAGTGCTCTGCCCGTCTCGGAAAATACCGCTCGACGCTCTCGATGTAGACCCGATCATACGACTCCATCGCTTCGAGCAAGCTTGCGTGGTCGATGTCATCTGCGTGGATGAACCGGACATCCGCAAAGAACTGGGTCAAGGTGGGTTCGAGGTACATCTCGATGAATGAATCACGGATGATGAGTGTTCGCCCCTCGATGAGCCTGCGGGTCGATGACTCGGCGATGAAGTGAGGCGATCTGTGCGGGCGATCGAGTGCTTTTTCTTCGATGCACCGAGCGCAGTCGGTGCATTCGATGACCTCGACGCCCTGTCGAACGATCTGGGATCGGGTGTAGGTCTCTCGCCGGGCCCAGTCGCCGCCGCGCTTGGCCAGCTCGGGCATGACGGTTTTTGTCCACAAGTCAACGAGCTCGCCGTCATCCCAAATCGCCGGGGTGTTGGTGTCTGCCGCGTCGACGATGGCTTTGCCCATGACCATCGCGCCGATCGAGTTGTGGTGCTGGCCCCCGGGCTCGTAGATGGGTTGGTCGGATTCTTCTTTTCGTTCGAGCATCAGGGTCCAGAGATCAAGCCGACTCGGTGAGTCGGGCTTAGCGAACCAGTCATGGAGCAGTGCCCTGCCGGCGAGGCTTGTTTCATAGATCGCCCGAGAATCCGCCGTGAGCATCTCGGGATAGATCGTGGGCTTGTCGGGCGCGACGAGCACAAAGAACTCGACATCGTCGGGGAGTTTGGCGAGGAAGGTGTCCATCGCATCGAGCGCAAGGCGGGTTTGCTCGGGGGTTCCAAAGTTCTTGGCCAATGCGTTGCGCCAGAAGAGCCACTCATTGATCCCCGATGCGATTTTCTCCGAGACAATATCCGAACCCGCCGGTAAGAGCGAGCGGTTGAGCGAGATCAGTTCCTGACGAAACGGCACCCGGTCCTCAAAGGCGAGCGAGATCGAACCCCACCATCGTTTATCGAGCAGGTTCTCAGTTGATTCGAGCGCAGGAAACGCGTTGGGCTCGCGGTTTTCGATCTCGCGGACGAATCCGAGTGATTGACCGAGGCGCATCGGCGCGAGCATGATCGGCGCACCGATGGCTGCGAGGCAGAGGAGTCCGGCGATGGTGCGTGAGCGATTCATAGAAAGGATTCAGAACTGGAAATACAGGAACGGCGAGAAACTCCCGTTGACGATAAGCATGATGGTGAGCGGGAGCGCGACCAGCGCGAGCAGGTATCGCAAGATCGCAGCGATGGGGGTTTCGTGCCCTTCGATGATCGGCCCCAGCGCGATATTGCGCGGTGCGAGGAAGACCAGCGACCCGATCGAGAGCGCGAGCACGCCCTGGAGCGAGAGCTCACGGAGGATCGCGATCGAGAGTTGCCCGGTGTTGCCGCCGAAGAGGATCGAATAATAAGTCAGCGCATCGGGGATGGATTCCGCCCGGAACACCACCCACCCGATCATGACCAAGAGCAGCACCCAGGCGCGATTGAATACGAGCTTGAGCCCGGTCGGGCGATCGCCTTTGTTCTGCATCCGATCGACGATGAGCCAGAATCCGTGGAACATGCCCCAGACGATAAAGGTCCAGTTCGCCCCGTGCCAGAACCCGGTGAGCAGGAAGACGAAGATCAGGTTGCGGTAGGTCAGCAGCTTCGAGCAGCGCGATCCGCCGAGCGGGAAGTAGACATAATCGCGGAACCATTCTGAGAGCGTCACATGCCATCGCCGCCAGAACTCGGTCATCGAGGCGGCGGAGTACGGGTGCTTGAAGTTCTCGGGGAATCGGAACCCGAAGATCCGCCCGAGCCCGATGGCCATGTCGGAATAGCCTGAGAAATCGAAGTAGATCTGGATGGTGTAGGCGAGGATGCCGATCCACGCGTCCTCGGTCGTCAGGTCCGCGCCCGGCAAGAAGGCGATGTTGGCGATCGGGGCGACCGAGTCGGCGATGAGCACCTTCTTGCACAACCCGAGCGTAAACCGGTTCATCCCCGCGGTGACATTTTCGAGCGAGAAGGTTCGGCTGACAAGCTGCGTCGCCACCTGGTGATACCGAACGATCGGCCCAGCGATGAGCTGGGGGAACAACGACACATACAACGCAAAGTCGAGCGGATTCTTGAGCGCCTTGCCGTCGCCTTTGGCGATGTCGAAGACATACGAGTTGGCCTGGAAGGTGAAGAACGAGATGCCGATGGGAAGCATGATTGGCGTCCAGTCCATCCCTTGATAATCAATCGCCGACGCGAGCCCGTTGAGCTGATCGACGAAGAAGTTGGCGTATTTGAACCACCCGAGTATCCCGATATTGAACGCTACCGAAAGCCCGACGACCCACCGGAGCTTGCCCGCCTGATCTGCATCCTTGGCCTTGGCTGCCAAGTGCCCAAAGACCCAGTTGCCCATGATCGAGACGATGAGCCAACCGATGAACGCCCCGCCGCCCCAGAGATAAAAGAGCATACTAAAAAACAGCAGCACCGCGTTCTTGGCGCGTCGAGGCGAGAGTGCATAAAACAAGAGCACAATCGGGAAGAAGACAAACAGGAATGTCTGAGAGGAGAACACCATGCGAGGGTGGAGTATATCCGATACGAACAGGAAGCATGAAAAAACCGCTCCCTCACGGTCGCGGCTTGTTGGATTCAGGTGCTTTGTGATTTATCGTCGTCGCCGAGCGCCGAGGAGCAGCCCGAGCCCGATGGTCATCGCACCCGAAGGGGTTGGCGTTTGATACCACCCATAAGTTTGGATGCCCTGAGGCTCATTGCCTTCCCAACCAATCTCAACCGTTGGCATGACCCCCGCGCCGCTGGTCCAAGGCGTGCCTGTGAAGCCGGTATACAACAAAAAAGCATTGTCCATCGAAGTTGGTATTTCAATAGGGGCAATGACACCCAGTAAATCGATGTCCGTAATGGTGTATGGGTCGATGACTATGCCGTTGTCTGCAATGAAGAAGTTCCCATCGGGATCAGCCACACCAAGTCCGCTGAGTTCATATTCGCCGCCTGAGCCCAAGATTCCTTGTTGGGATCTCCCGTCGAGTCCGAGTGAAATGCTCCAGAGTGAAACGCCCGGCGAATCGGCCCAGATCCAAACACTCATCGGCTCGGTCATTCCTAACGCGGCCTCGCCATTGGTCATCCCATCGGGCCCAACGGATGTTGGTGCAATCTCTATATAGACATCCCCATAGGAAATGGGCGTGAGCGTTGCGGCAAGAAGAACGATGGCATGAGTGGTACGCATAGAAAACCTCCAAACGGAATATACCACTTGGAGGCCTGTAGTCAAAGGCATATTTTCATTCATCAAATTTACTTCGCAAACGCACCCGCCATCTTGGCGATCGCATTACACACGCCATTGGCCGGCTCGCCGACGGGTTTCGAGGGCCGGAAAGCAGGGTTTGGAGGCTGATTTGAGGGCGAGTAGCCTGAAAAACATTTGTTTGATCTGGAGGCAATATTCGTGTATATTTTGATAGGCTCACGCTGAGCCATGCAGAATGTGATCACAAGAGGGAGACCGAAATGCGTGCACGACTACAGTTTTTTCAGAGAAGCATCTTGTCCGTTCTCTTACCCGTCATGATCGGATTGCTTACCCCGATCGCACCAGCCGGGGTTGGGACATCGCCAATCCGCGTGCTTGTTATGGATGAGACCAGGACCCGGTTCTGCGGCGACGCGTGGGATTCAAACTTCCTCACCGGGAATGTCTTCGAAGATGCGAGGAGCTGGGTGCTCTCTCCATCAAACTTTGGCCCAGGGGGTGTCGTTGGGCGGAACATCGAACTGACAAGCGTGAACGCCCTGACGAACTTCTCATTGTCCAATGCGGATGTGGTGTTGCTCTCGCTCTTTGATCCAGAAAAGGAACTCGATGCGTGCGAGATTGAACGGCTCCAAGCCTTTGTCAATCAGGGTGGCGGGTTGTTTGTGTTCGAGAATCATGCTGCTGATTTGTATGTGGAGATGTTCGGCGGGATGGGCGAAAACTCGTCCGGGGGCAACACCGGAACATTCCAGGGCGACATCGTCAATCAGGGTCCGTTTGGCAATGTGCAAGGCAGCACCATGAGCCTTGCCTTTCACAGAACCCTTGATGATCTGGGCCCCAATGGAAGGGCGCTGCTCAACGATTCAGCAACTTCGGTGGTCGCTGCCGCGTTCGACTTTGGGCTTGGGCGTGCGGTGCTGATAAGTGATGAGGAGTGGGTGTCGTCCTATCTGTCGAATGTTGGTTGCGGGGTGCCTTCATCGGATCTTCCATTGGCGAGACTGTTTTTTCTCAACTCGGTCGCGTATGTCACACCCAGCGATGGATTCTCATATGAGTTCAGCACTGAGTTATGCTGCCCTGCGGACATCACCAATGACGGTTCACTCAACTTCTTTGATATCTCGGCTTTCCTCAGCGCGTTCGCTGCTGGCGATCTGATCGCAGACTTCACCGGCGACGGGGCCTTCAACTTCTTCGATATCAGCGCATTCCTACAGGCATTCTCCAAAGGCTGTCCGTGAGCTTTGAGTGCTTTTAGCCACTATAAAATATCCCATCGAGCACCACTCCTTGCCGACCCCGGGCAAGCGGTGGTGCCCGATGGGTATCAAAAAAACCGCTCCCTCACGGTCGCGGCTCGTTGATTCAAAGTGCAGTGCTACTTATCGCCGCCGTCGAGTACCCATGAGCAACCCAAGTCCGATCGTCATTGCGCCCGAAGGTGTTGGGGTTTGGTACCACCCATAGGTATGGATCGTTTGAGGCACATTGCCTATCCCCCAATCGATTTCAATCGTCGGCATCACCCCTGCGCCATCAGTCCAAGGCGTGCCTCCAAAGTCCGTGTAGAGCACGAATGGGTTCGCCATTGAGGTCGGGATCTCGACGCTTCCGAAAAAGCTCTCGGCCGCCATTAGGATATCCGTAATCGTATTCTGATCGACCAAGATGCCGCTATTGAATACAAACGGGAAACGATCATCGGGGTCGGCAACCCCAAGCCCGGTGAATGCGTAATCGCCACCCGAGCCGGGGATTCCTTGGGCAGAGCGTCCATCAAGCCCAAGTGAGAGGCCCCTGATCAAGGTGTTCGGTGTGTCGCTCCACATCCAGACACTCATCGCTTGGGTTAATCCCATCGCCGCTCCGCCATTTGTCATCCCGTCGGGCCCGACCGATGTCGGTGCAACTTCGATATAGACATCCGCCTGCGCCTGAAAACCAACCAACGCGAGCACGCTCAATATACATGTAGTTTTTTTCATCATTACCAGTATCTCCTGCTTTTAAACATACAGCAGAAACCCACGAGCCACAGAAAAATCGGACGATTATTTTTATTAGTCAGAGAATCACAACAAAAAACCGCTCCCTCACGGTCGCGGCTCGTTGGGATCAAGATTGATCTGGTCGTTTACTTCGAAAATGCACCGGCAACCTTCGCCAACGCATCACACACGCCATTGGCCTGCTCATCGCTCATCTTCTGATGGATCGGGATACAGAACACCACCGAAGCCAACTTCCGAGCGACCTTGGGTTCGTCGGAGTTTTTGGCGATCTCAGCAAACACCGGTTGCTCGGTCAACGGCTTGGGATAATGCACCGCGGTCGGTACGCCTTCCTTATTGAGCGCGGCGCAGAACTCGTCACGCGTACAAGTCAACGCATCAAGATCGACCCGGCAGGTGTAAAGATGCCATGCGGGGTTCGAGCCCTTGGTGGGGACTGGGCGATGGACGCCGTTGATCGCGTCGATGCGATCGGCGTAGATCGCCGCCACTTCACGCCTTCGGTTGGTCTCGGCCCCGAGGGTTTCGAGCTTGGACAAGCCGATCGCGCCGGTGATGTCGTTCATGCGGTAGTTGAACCCGATGGATTCGTGGAGGTATTTTCCGGTCTCGCCGTGGGATCGGAGGAAGCCCATGTTCTTGGCGAGTTCTTCATCGTTGACGGTGACCATGCCGCCCTCGCCGGTGCCCAGGTTTTTGGTGGCGTAGAACGAGTAGGTACACGCATCACCGAACGCGCCGATGCCTTGCCCGTTGTATTCTGCGAGGTGTGCTTGAGCAGAGTCATAGATGACCTTGAGATTATGCTTCTTGGCGATGGCTTCGATCGCGTCGATGTCGACGGGGATGCCATAGAGATGCGTGATGGCGATGGCTTTGGTGTTGGGTGTAATCAATCGTTCGATATCCGCCGGGTCGGCCTGGTAGGAGTCTTCGAGCACATCACAGAACACAACCTTCGCGCCGGCTGCGACAAGCATGGAGACGGTGGCGATGAATGTCCATGCCGGGGTGATGACCTCGTCGCCGCGTTCAAGGAGGCTGCCGTAGGCGAGTTGCAAGGCGCAGGTGCCATTGGCACAGGTCAGCCCGAACTTGGCATCGGATTGCTTGGCGAACTCTTCTTCGAGGGCTGCGCATTTCGATGCCGCCCGGAGCATGCCCGATTTGAGCACCTCGGTCGCCGCAGCGATGTCTTTTTCGGTCAATCCGACCGACATAAAGGGGACATTGGTTTCGAACACGGGTGAGCCGCCGTTGATGGCGAGGTCTGATGCGGTTGCGGTGGTCATTTGGGTGTCTCCGTGGGCATATTGGCCGATGTTTGGAGTGTGTGGTTGCTTGCAGGGGAAGGGTATGCCTGAGGGGTTGATTTTGCCAAAATCGGCGACAAATCAGATTTTTCGGGGAAATGTCTGGGTTCACAGCGCCCGAGCCTGCGGATACGCAGTGTAATTTTTTACAATGTAGTTTTTAGGAATATAGATAAAATTGTCTTGCTACGACCGAGCGATACGCACTATAATCGTGACCGGAATGGGCGGTTTTTGTATCCGCTCACAGAATCTAGGAGGAACTGGCTCATTCTGTATCTATTTGCGTGTAAATAGAGTGCAAATGATTGAGTCAGCTGGGTGCTCCGGCAGCCAGGTATTTTCAAAATGAAAAAGGGAGAACCACGAATGAAAAAAACAGTATTAATTGTACTCGCAGGTTTGGCCACCGCCGCTTCAGCGGAGGTCCTTCTTGAAGTTGACCTTTCAGTCGCCAACTCGATTACGATCACCGCGACCAATGGGCTCTCAGATGTCACTGTGACCGGCAGCACCTTCACAGGCGCTCTGCTGGCCGACTTCTTTACTGGTGCAGGCGGGGCGGGCTTTGTTGACAGTGGAGGCGTGGGAACTCTCACAAGCGCTGCCAACGCTTCAGACGGTAGCCCAGGCATCTTCAACAGCGGCGGGAACTTTGGGCTCAATATCTGGGCATGGACCGCCGACAGCGATTCCGACTTCACCGCTGGTTCCGTCGCGTTTGCTGGTTCTGCAACATGGGCGGTCGACGCTGTTGACTATGCCGATATGCTGGCCGGAAACACCAGCGGCAATATCTACTTCGCTGCCGACACGGATGATGATATCCCTTCGGCTCGGATCCTCGGCACATGGAATGTCGTCCCAGCACCAAGTGCATTGGCACTTCTGGGCCTCGGCGGCATCGCTGCCGGTCGTCGTCGCCGCTAATCGAAGATAAGCGAAGACAAGGCTTTGATATTCAACACCAAACCGGCCGGGATCACTCCCGGCCGGTTTTCTCTTGGGCATGACGATCTTGGGACCACTCTGCATCCGACGATAAATGATCGGACTCCTCGAAAAAAGAAACACTTTTTATGCCCCAAAACAGCCTTTTTATGGGCATAAACAGGGAGATCGGGTGGGACGCCCGAAAAAAACAGACACATTGGCTGGCATATCCTCATTCCTGATGTACTTTCTAGGTGTTAGCGAGAATCGCTGATAAAAAACACGAATCCACGCTGATTTGAGCGAAAATCAGATCCGCGTTCACAAACTCTCTTTCTCTCTCTGCCAATAGGCAAACCCAGCCCGGACGACCCTCCGGGCTGTTGTTTTTTTGGTGCTCTTGTACCGCTCAGGCTCAAAGAACCGCTCGTTCTCGTCGATAACTTCTCGTCGATCACCCAGTTTCTGGACGATTCATCGAGGGAGAGCACACCATGTCAGATTCAACCACCACCAACGATCTCTATCACGATGCCTCTGGGTATTGGAAACTCTGCACGATGGTGCTCGGCGTGGGCTTTGTCGTCGCTGTCGCCTCGCACGCCGGGCCCAGCTCGGCGAGCGCAAGCACCGAGCCCAACATGCTCTCGATCCATCAAGCCCAAGTCGCCGCCCAGGCATCCCAGACGCTCTCCATCGGCGGGTTCGATTCGCTCGATGGTCAGCCCGCGTTTGTGATCGTGAACCAAGACGGACAACGCGTCGGCGCGCTGCCGATGTCGGCGATGAGTAGCGATTGATTCAAACCCGGCAACGAATAGATGTAGTCACCCCTTGAGCAATCGTTCAAGATAATGAATATCAACCCCGCCCTTTTTGAAGTCGGTGTTGTTCATCAGATCAGCGTGCAGCGGGATCGTCGTCTTGATCGGCCCAACCTCGAACTCGTGCAATGCCCGTGATGCCCGCGTGATCGCGGCCTCGCGCGTCTCGGCGTGGACGATGAGTTTGCCGATCATCGAGTCATAGTTCGGCGGCACGCGATACCCGGCACACACATGTGAATCCATCCGCACGCCCAATCCGCCGGGGGCGCGGTAGGTCTCGATGAGCCCGGCAGACGGGCGGAAGTCCTTGGTGTGGTCCTCAGCGTTGATTCGGCATTCGATCGCATGCCCGTTGACCCGAATATCCTTCTGCTTGTACGGAATCTTCTCGCCCGCAGCCACCAAAATCGAGGTCTTGACGATGTCCACTCCAGTAATCATCTCAGTGATCGGATGCTCGACCTGCACGCGGGTGTTGACCTCGAGCATGTAGAAGTTCTGTTTTTCGTCCATCAGGAACTCGACGGTCGCCGCCCCGCTATATTCCGCGGATTTGATGAGCTTGGCCGCCGCCTCGCAGACCTTTTCGATCTTCTTGCGTTCGACACCCGGAGCCGGTGCTTCTTCGATGATTTTTTGGTGTCGGCGCTGCATCGAGCAATCGCGTTCCCACAGGTGGATCGCGTTGCCGTGCTTGTCGCCGATGACTTGGACCTCGACATGTCGGGCATGTTCGAGGAACTTTTCGACAAAGACGCCGCCGTTGCCGAAGGCTGCGAGTGCTTCTTGCTGGGCCTTGGAAACATTGGCGCGGAGCGTCGCTTCGTTTCGACAGATCCGCATCCCGCGACCGCCTCCGCCGGCGGAGGCTTTGATGATGACCGGGTACCCGATCTCCGCAGCGACTTCAACCGCTTCGTCGAGTTCTTCAATCTCGCCCTCGGTCCCGGGGAACACGGGGACCTTAGCGGCGCGTGCGTATCGCTTGGCTTCGATCTTGTCGCCGAGCTTGCCCATCGCTTCGGGCGATGGGCCGATGAACTCGATCTTGCACTCTCGGCAGATTTCAGAGAAATCGGCCCGCTCGGCGAGGAACCCGTACCCCGGATGGATCGCATCGACATCGGCGACCTCGGCAGCCGAGATGATCCGGTCGATGCGGAGGTAGGAGTCTTTCGACGGGCCCGGCCCGATGCAGATCGCTTCGTCGGCATCACGCAGGTACGGCGCGTCTTTGTCGGCGGTGGAATAGACGCAGACCGTTTCGATCTCAAGTTCGCGGCAGGCCCGCATGATCCGTTGGGCGATCTCGCCACGATTGGCAATCAACACACGCTTAAACATGGTGGTGTTTCTCGTTTTCATCAGTGCTCGATCAGAGCCCAGATGGAGGGTTTATTTGAGGAGGAAGAGTCTTTGACCAAACTCGACCGCTTCGCCGTCTTTGACGAGGATTTTTTCGACGGTGCCCGATTGTTCCGCTTTGATCTCGTTGAAGACCTTCATGGCTTCGACGATGCAGACAACGGTCTCAGGGCCTATGGAATCACCCACCGAAACAAAGTTCTTTGCATCGGGGTTGGGCTTGTTGTAGTAGGTCCCGACCATCGGCGATTCGATCGCGTTGAGGCCCTCATCACTCGGCGCAGCGGGTGGTGCCGATGGTGCCGGAGCCGGGGCGGCTTCAGCAGGACCCGCCGAAGCTGGTGCGCTGGCTCCGCCTGCTCCATACATCACAGGCTGATGCTGAATCACGGTGCCCTGATCGGCGCCTCGCTTGATGGTGACGGTTTCTTGCTGGTCGTGGAGGTCGATCTCGGTGAGTTCGTTTTCAACCATCAGCCGGACGAGTTCTTTGAGTTTGCGGATATCAATCATAGTGTGTGGTCTGTGCTTTTGCGTGTGTCGGTCGTGCGTGTTGAACAAAGCGTGTCGAGTGTATACCCGTTCGAGTATGAAAAGAGGCGCATCACAAACGATGCCGAGCGGGATTGATCCTAATCATACCCTCAAACGGGTTCCAACGCGAACTTACCCGAATCTGGTCCGATCTTCGTCGATGTCGGGGGGGTAGACTGGTAGATGCCCGAACAGGTGCCTCGCAAAGATATTGGTTCTGCGCTCCCCGCGATCGCGCTCGTCGTGATGGTCGTAGCCCTCGCGCTGCCGATCTCGATCGAACTCATCCGCTCGCTCTTTGTGCTCCAAAGCGATCAATCCGGGGCATCCCTCGGCGAGATTTTCCTGAGCACCCCGCGCCTGATGCTGCTGGTTCGCTCGCTCGCCATCGCCGGGGGGATCGGTTTGGTCGGGATGTGCATGGGTATCCCCTTGGCCCGGGTCATCGGGGCGGGGATCGCCGGGCGGGGCGCAGTGCTCATCGGGGTCTTGATTTCGCCGATCTGGCTCCCCGCGACGATGGTCTACGCTGCGGGCAATCTGCTCCGCGCCCCCGACACGATCGTCGGGCGGGCGATCGTCACCTTCTCGACCAGCGACGAATCACTCCGGTGGGTCACGATCTGGGTCGGGTATGCTGTCGCGGTGCTCGGGCTCGCGATCTGGAGCGCACCGATCGCAGCCATCTTGATCGCTTCGGGGCTCGGGCACCGATCGAGCCTCTACGACGACATGATCGCCCTCGAGCCCATTGGGCGAGTTCGCCGGGCGCGGCTCTGGGTGGGGATCAATCGCACCCCGTTGCTCCGCGCATGGGCCCTGCTCACGGTGTTGATGCTTGGATCAGCCGTCCCGATGCATCTGGCGCAGCTCGAAACATGGTCCATCGTCATCTGGCGCGAACTCGCCGAGTCCCCGATCGAGCAGTGGGGGGTGGTCTGGCTGAGCAGTTGGCCGATGGTCATTGCAGCGGCTTTGGGTGCCTGGGTGCTCACCCATACACTCATCGCGGACAAAGAATCGTCATCACTCGAAGACCACGGGCACCATCGCGTCCGATTGCCCCGCTCGGTGCGCAGCTCGGCGATCGGCGTGTGGATCTTGGGAGCCATCGTGCCGATGGCGGCGATGCTTGTCTCGCTCGATGATTGGCGATCGATTCTCTACTTCTGGACACTCGAAGCCGACGCGCTGCGCGATTCCGGGTTTGTCGCGTTGCTCGCGGGCGGGTTTACGATGATTCTGGCGATGCTCGTCGCGATCACACTGGGCAGCCCGGCTCGCCCAGTCCGCCGAGCCGGAGCCGGCGCGGTCTTGGTGCTGTGCATCCTCGGGTTGATCCCCGGCGTGCTCGTTGGCGCAGCAATCGCCCGAACCTCGATCCCGGGGGTGCATTCATCGCTCTTTGGCGCAGTGCTCGGCTCATTCATCCGAGTTGGATTCTTGGGCGCGATCATCGGCGTACTCTGCGCCCGAAGCGAATCCATCGAACGAAAATCCCTCCGCTGGCAGCTCGCCGGCGGGTCGATCCGTGGATGGACCCGCGCAGCCCTGCCGGGCATCGCCCTGCCTGTCCTCGGCGTCGGGCTTGTCGGGTTTTTGTATTCCATGTACGAGATCGAGGCATCGGTGATGGTCCGCCCGCCCGGGATGGCGAACCTGCCTCAACAAATCCTCTCCGATCTCCACTACGCCCGCCTCGAACAGCTCTCCGCAGCCGGGATCAACCTCCTCGCGATCGGGTTGATTCTCTCGATTTTGGGCAGTGTGCTGATCGCTCGGCTTCAAACATCGCAATGAATGAGCAACCGACCCAACTCCGGGCGGTATCCGTTCGTATGATCCCCGATATGATGTTGGATTCCAAGTTCTTGATACATCTCGGTGCCGCATTGCCGCTGTGCATGCTTGCGCTCACGCTGAGCGGGTGCGCCGGGGGCAACACCGACTCGACATCAGTTCCCGCTACCCTCGAAACCACCGAGATCATCGGCGAATCGGGCACCCAGCTCGGGCAGTTCGTCTATCCCCGAGGCATGGATATCTACCACAGCATCGCTACAGGGCAGGTGCAGGCGGTGATTGTGGATAAAACCGCCCGCCTTCAGGTCCTCGATCTCTCCACCGGAAAAGTTCTCGGCTCAGTCCATACCCCCAAGTGGGATCGAGGCAAACCCACCGGGATCACCGTCGCCGCCTCGGTACTCGATGCGAGCAAGCAGGCGGTCTATGTCGCCGACACCCACGAACATCGCGTGCTGATGTACGAACTCCCGCTTCCGGATGTCGATGTCCCCGTCCCCACCGAGCCCGACTTCGCTTTCGGATCCTTCGGCGAAAACCCCGTCGAGTTCATCTACCCCACCGATGTCGCCATCAACACAGACGAAAACGGGGTCGTCACCGATCTCTATGTCTCCGAATACGGGGGCAATGACCGGATATCCCGGTTTTCGATTGATCGTTCGGGCGAAACCATCAAGCCGATCTATCAATACCAGATCGGCGTGGTCGGCGGAGAGGTCGATGCCTCCGATTTCCCCAACGCCCTCTCCCGCCCGCAATCCATCGCCCTCTGGACGAACCCCCAAGGCGTCGAAGAGCTCATCGTCACCGATGCGAGCCATCACCGTGTTGGACGATTCACGATCGAAGGCGAACTCGTCAAATGGTTCGGCGATCCGATGGATACCTCCGAGCTGGCCTATCGGTTTCCCTACGGGCTGACGATTCTCGATGACGGTACCGCCTTGATCGCCGAGTTTGGAGGAAATCGTGTCCGATGCATGAATCTTGAATCCGGCGAGACCCTTTGGCGGTATGGTGTGGGTGGAAGAAGCACAGGACAGCTCGCCCAACCCTGGGCGGTTGGCGTCAATGGGGACCAGCTCGTGATACTCGATTCAGGCAACAGCCGAATACAAATCTGTGAACTGCCAAAGGGCGTCACACGCATCGGCGCCCAATACGCCCGCGCCCACGGGGGATCGAACCCATGATCCTCCAACCCGCGAGCCTAGGGCTCGGCCCGATTCAGTTCGATATCGAAGCCTACCTCATCCTCATCCCCGTCCTCGGGCTCCTCACCATCTTCATCGCCCGCAAGAGCATCTCCGGGCTCGGCAAGGGCTCGCGCATCGCGGCGATCATCATCCGAGTCCTCGCCATTACGCTTATCGCGGGCGCACTCGCCGAGCCTTCGCTCCGCAAGACCTCCCACGATGTCGGCGTCACCGTCATCATCGACGCTTCGCGTTCGATCCCTGCTGGTGCTCAAGAGCAGATCGACCAATACATCGCCCAGGCCCAGCAAGGCTCGCGCCAGCCAGACGACAAACTCGGCATCATCACCGCAGCCGAAGATGCCTATGTCCAGTCTTCGGTCGCCCGCGCCACCACCCGCGTCGATCGCCAGTTCATCGGCGCGACCGACGGCACCAACCTGATGGCCGCCGTCAGCCTGGGCATCGCCTCATCGCCCAAAGATGTCGCCAACCGCATCGTCCTCGTCTCCGACGGCAACGAAACCGACGGCTCGCTCCTCCGCGCTGCCCAGGCCGCCAAGGCACAAGGCATCCCGATTGATGTCCTCCCCGTCGAGTTCGCCTACGCCGAGGAAGTGGTTGTCGAGGCGCTCCAAGCCCCCGCCAATGTCCGCGTCGGCGAGACCATCACCCTCAAGGTCGTGCTCACCTCCACCGTCCCGGCTGCGGGGCGATTGTTGATCTCCCAAGACGGCACCATTATTGATCTCAACCCGGCAGCCGACGAACTGGGCAAAATCGTCGAACTCACCAAAGGGCGCAATGTCCTCGCGGTCTCGGTCGGGGTGACCCGCCCGGGCGCCCTCAACTATGAAGCGGTCTTCGAGCCCATCACTGCGCTCAATGAAGATGGCGGCTCAACCGCCACCCGAGGCGACTCAATCCCCGAAAACAACACCGGCAGCGCCATCACCTTCGTCGGCTCCGAAGGCTCCGTACTCATCGTTGCTGACGATCCAAACGAAGCGGTCAAGTTCGAAGATGTGCTCCACCAGGCCGAGGTCCAAACCGTCCGTATCCCCTCGTCGCAGTTCCCCACCAACCTCCCCGAACTCGCTTCATACGAAGCCGTCGTGCTGCTCAATCAGTCCTCCTATTCTTATTCGCAGGCCCAGCAAGAACTCATGCGCCAATATGTCAAAGACACCGGCGGCGGGCTCGTGATGATCGGCGGGCCCGAATCCTTCGGCGCCGGCGGCTGGATCGGTTCCCCCCTCGCCGACGCATTGCCGATTCGACTCGACCCGCCTCAGAAAAGACAGATGCCCCGCGGCGCGCTCGCGTTGGTGATCCACTCGGTCGAAATCCCCCGAGGCGTTTTCTACGGCAAGCAGATCTGCAACGCCGCCGTCGATGCCATGTCCCGGCTCGATCTCGTCGGCATCATCGAATATCAAGGTATGGGAGGCACCGATTGGATCTACCCCCTCGCGCCCGTCGGCGATAAAACAGCCGTCAAACGAGCCATCCAGAACCTGACCTTCGGCGACATGCCCTCCTTCGACCCATCATTAAACCTCGCCCTCTCGGGGCTCATCAACGCCGGCGCAGGACAGAAGCACTGCATCGTCATCTCCGATGGCGACCCCTCGATGTCCCGCTTGCTTCTGCGCAAGTTCAAACAGAACGGCATCACCATCTCAGCCGTCGGCGTGAACCCACACTCCCCCGCCGACACCAACACCCTGCGCACCATGGCCCGCGTCACCGGCGGCACTTACTACGCGGTGAACAACAATGCACTGGCGACGCTGCCTCAGATTTTTATCAAAGAGGCCCAGACCATCCGCCGAGCACTGATCTGGGAGGGCGAAGCCTTCACACCAGCACGCACCGGCGTACCGACCGAGACCATGCGAGGCATCACCGGCGTCCCCGCGATCACCGGCTATGTCGTCGCGGCCGAACGCGAAGGGCTCAGTCTCGTCACCCTGCGGGGCAAAGAAAACGATCCCATCGCGGCCCAATGGCAATACGGGCTCGGGCGCGTCATCACCTTCACCTCTGATGCATCAACCCGGTGGGCATCGTCGTGGGTCGGGTGGTCCGGGTTCACGCAGTTCTGGGAGCAGCACATCCGCTGGACCATGCGCCCCTCGGGCAGCGCAACCCTGCGTGTGAGCACCGAAAACATCGGCGAGAAAACCCGCGTCATCGTCGAAGCCTTCGATTCCCAAGGCGAGCGACTCAACTTCGCCGACTTCCAAGCCCGAGCCTCCACCCCCGATGGCGAGGGAAAACTCGTCGAAGTCCAACAAGTCGGCCCGGGTCGATACGAAGGCGAGTTCGACACCGCCGACGCCGGGGCCTATGTCGTCAACCTCCAATACCGCGCCCCGGGCTCCGAGGGCCAAGTCCTCGAAGGCTCCGCCCAAGCCGCCGTCACCCGCCCGTTTGCCGACGAGTTCAAAGCCCTCCAAACCAACCTGCCGCTGCTCCAACAGGTCGCCTCGATCACCGGCGGGCGCGTGCTCCCATCCGACCCAACCCTCGCCGATCTCTGGGCACGCGATGGCGTCAAAGTCCCCCTCGCGCTGACTCCTATCTGGCTCATGTTCGCGATGATCGGCATTGGGATTTTCCTGCTCGATGTCGCGGTCAGAAGAGTGCGGATCGACCCGGCGATGATCGCTGCGTTCTTGCGGCGCGGGGCGAGCAAGGAAGCCGCGAAATCCACCGGCTCGATGCAAGCAATGTCCGCAGCCCGATCACGGGCATCTTCACGCACCGGCGATGATGAACGAAAAGACGAACGCAAAGCCGCCTCACGCAAGTTCGTCGCGCCCCAAGACGCACCAGCGTCATCCGAACCCGTCGCGCTTGCGGGCGAAGAAGAATCAACCAAGCCGAGCATCGGCAGACCAAAACGAACCATCGAAAAAGAGAACACCGAACCAATGGACGCGCTGAGCGCACTGCGGGCTGCGAAAAAACGAGCCCGAGACGATATGGACGAGTCGTAAGACACAAACACGGTGCTTTGCGCGCCGCTTAGGAGTTGAACATGGCAACGAATGAATCCTTCGAGACCCCCCAAGAAGTCAAAGCCGAATGCGAGGCTTTCCGAAAAACCTTCGCCGACCTGCGAGCCGAGATCGGCAAGGTCATGGTCGGGCAACAACAAGTCGTCGATTCCGTCCTCGTCTGCCTCTTCTGTGGCGGCAATGTCCTCCTCGAAGGCGTCCCCGGACTCGGCAAAACCCTGCTTGTCCGCACACTCGCCCAGGCATTGTCCCTGCCCTTCAACCGCATCCAGTTCACCCCCGACCTGATGCCCGCCGATGTCATCGGCACCAACATCGTCTCGGAAGATCCAGACACCGGCAAGCGAGCCTTCGAGTTCCAGCAAGGCCCGATCTTCGCTCAGATCTTGCTCGCAGATGAAATCAACCGCGCGACACCAAAGACCCAATCCGCCCTGCTCGAAGCCATGCAAGAGCACTCCGTCACCGTCGCAGGTCAAACCTACAAACTCGACGAACCCTTCCTCGTTCTCGCGACCCAAAACCCCATCGAGCAAGAAGGCACCTACCCCCTCCCCGAAGCCCAACTCGACCGCTTCCTCTTGAAGGTCGATGTCGGCTACGCCGGGCTCGAAGACCTCATGGAAATCATCGACCGCACCACCGGCTCAGCCAACCCCCAAGCCAGCGCAATCGTCAACGGCCAACGCATCCTTGAAATGCAGGCCCTCGTCAAATCCGTCGTCGTCGCCCCCCATGTCAAGCAGTACGCAGCCCGCTTGGTCCTTGCGACCCATCCTGAAACAGACTCTGCCGCCGGCGGCCCCAACGGCCCAACCAACCGCTACATCCGCTGCGGCGTCTCCCCCCGCGGCGCCCAAGCCCTGATCCTTGCTGGCAAAGTCCGCGCATTAGTCGATGGGCGATTCCATGTGTCCTACCAAGACATCCAAGATGTCGCCAAATCCTGCTTACGCCACCGCATCCTGTTGAACTTCGAAGCCGAAGCCGATCGGGTGGACACCGACGCATTGGTCCAAGAAATCCTCAAACTCACCCCAACCCAACCAACCGCGATGGTGGGGATGTAAGCAAGAGGTACGCAGAGGACGCAAAGGGTACGCAAAGGCGCAGAGGGAAGATTGAGGTAAGAAAGAGAATACATGGATCGTGTTGATGTGCCAGAAGAGTTGAATCAGTTGACCCATCAAGTGATTGGGTGCGCGATCGAGGTGCATCGAACACTCGGCCCAGGATTGCTCGAATCTGTGTATGAATCCGCATTGTGCCATGAGTTGGAACTCGCGAACATTCGGTATACTCAACAAGTCTCATTCACTGGTCAATACAAAGGCAAACCGCTCCCCCAACAGCGACTCGATCTCCTCGTCGAAAACCAACTCATCCTCGAACTCAAAGCCATCCGCGCAATCGAAGACAATCACCTCGCCCAACTCACCAGCTACCTCTACCTCGCAAACAAAACATTAGGTTTACTCATCAACTTCCACGCCCCAACCATCAAGAAAGGAACCTTCCGCAGAATCAACTCAAAGGCACTGCCCTAACACATCCCCTCCCTATCTCTTCTTCCCCCTCTTCCACTCTCCCCCCTCTTCTCCCCCTCCGCGCCTCCGCGTACCCTTTGCGACCTCTGCGTACAAAAAATCCCCCTCTTATGCTCCGATCAGAAAACCCAACCCGCCCAACCACCATCGATGAACTCCTCTCCTCGTCGCTCATCGCCAAGATCTCCCAGCTCGATGTCTCATCGAAAAAAATCTTCGCCGGCAAACTCAAAGGCGAACGCCGATCCAAAAAGCGAGGCGAGTCCGTCGAGTTCGCGGACCACCGCCCATACACCACCGGCGACGACCTCCGCCATATCGACTGGAACATTTACGCCCGCCTCGATCGCTTCTTTATGAAACTCTTCATGGAAGAAGAAGACCTTTCATTACACATCGTCATCGACGCCTCCGCCTCCGCAGACTGCGGCGAACCAAACAAGTTCTACTACATGCAACAAGTCGCCATGGCCATGGGCTACATCGGGTTGGTCAACCTCAACCGCGTTGAAGTGACCGCCGTCGGCCTCCGCGACGAACTCGTCATCCCCGGCGGCGAAAAATCAATCGCAGGCAATATCCGAGACCTAAGAGGCCGGCGCCGAACCCACGATCTCGCCCGCTTCCTCTGCACCCTCGAACCCGAAGCCGGCACCGACTTCGCCCAAGCCTGCAAACGCATCGCCATGACCCGCAGAGGCAAGGGCGTCATGATCGTCCTCTCCGATTTCCTCATGAAAGAAGGCTACGAAACGGGACTCCGCCTACTCGTCGGCCGCGGCTACGATGTCTTCGCCATCCAAACCTTGTCGTCTCAGGAAGTGAATCCTGACCTCGCCGGCGATCTCCAACTCCGCGACATCGAAGACGGCGACATGGCCGAAGTCACCATCTCCGCCCCCTTGATCAAAAAATACAAAGAGAACTTGTCCGCCTACTGCCAAGGCTTACGAGACTTCTGCGCCCGTAGAGAAATCACCGCCCTCACCATCCAAACCGACACCCCCATCGACACCTTGCTGCTCGACTACCTCAGAAAACGCGGGGTGTTGCGATGAAGAATATCACAACGGCCATACTGCTTGGATTCGTATTGTTAATGTCATCGGGTTGTTGTAGCAATCGGTCATTGCTCAAAGCAAGCATGGCCGACCAAGTGCTCGATAATGCTGTGCGCAATAAGTTCAAGAATGCAGTTTCACTTGAAGAGCGGTTTTTAATTGCCGCTTCGATGACGGATTGGAGAATGACCAACCCGATGGGGTGGCATATGTTTAGCGTCTTGCCTTGGGATAACGAATCACTTGAACTACATGTACCGCTTATAGGTTATACAATGCGCCCAATGTTTGGCGGGCCTTGCAGTGGAATGCCAACGGTTGATGGCATGTTAAAAATCAAGTTTGACCAAGCCGGCCAGATTCTAGATACACAACGAATCGAGCAAGAATTTCATCTCTACGATTTTTCTAAAGCGTTTGCTATAGTAGAGGATTTTCGGTCGAATGACCCTTGGGCAGAGAGTTCCTATCAATATAATTTTTGTCCTGTATTTGCCACTGAGTTCGAGGGGGATTTTGAAATCAAACGGCGGATTGATGTACGGGAAAGTTCAGACAGATATATTTTCATCAACTATTCGGAGTACAGCAATGGTCCGTATTCTTTGGCAGGCCGAGTAAATATCACGACCAGTCCTCAAGTAGAGTTTGAGGTAATTAGTGAACAATACTCCAATGCACGAACACATTTTCTTTCAGGCGCATACATTGTACAGAACTCGGATTTCAGAGCGCGATCTGGAGACAAGCAAAATGAAACTGATCCGCCATTTGATTTCGTGCCCAAGTTTGTCACAAATTATCAGTCCTTCATCATCCTGGCTCCACACGATGGAGTAGAAATACAGGTTGATATAGCAGTAGATGAGGCCGCCCCATGACCTGGGCCACCCCAACCCTCGCCGCACTTGTGGCTGCCATATTTCTGACGGGCTGTTGTACCAACCGTTCGCTCATCAAGATTGATACGCCAGACGAGTTGGTTGAACGACGCGTTGCCAAAGAACTCGAAGGCAAGACCGATCTCGAAGAACGATTCCAGACCGTCGCTCGTATGGTCGATTGGAGTGTGGTTCACAACCTAGACAGCCCGGTTGTTAATCCCATCGTATATTGGGATTCGGATCTGCGGCAAATGACAATCCCGATCGTGAGTGGCTGCTGGCTTGGTAATCAATTCGCTCACCATGAAGCGGTCATTGAGTTTGATGATGAAGGCAATTTTACCTCTGTTGAGAGGGCATACGCTCAATTTCGTCACGAGTTCTATCCCGAGCGGTATGTTCCACTTGTTAACGAGTTCGAAGACCCGTGGAAAAACGATGATATTTTGAACGGTTCAACATTGTTCAGCCGTAGCACAGATCATGCCATGCCCGCAATGATTGAGATTACTTCAGAGTTTTCCGCGAGCAATCGAGTGATCGAGTTCGGATATTTTACAACGGCAGACAGCAAAGACCAACTTGATCGTGACTTCCAGATCATAACAGATCCCCCCACCCAATACATCCTCATTGACCACTATGGTCCAATCATCGACCAGAGCCCGTTGGGCGGCGCATACATCGTTCAGGAAATGGACTTCGCTTCCCGCTCGGGATCGTGGCGACCGGTCCATCCGATCCGAAAAACATCCTATTTGAAATTTCGCTATTACTACCAAGGCAAGATTCTTCTCGAACCACACAGCGGCGTGACACTCACGATTGGTCTTGAGCAAAGCAAGGAGCAATCATGACCTGGGCCACCCCAACCCTCGCCGCACTCGTCGCCGCCATTGCGATCCCTGCGCTCATCATCCTCTACTTCCTCAAGCTCCGCCGAATCCCCCGCGAGGTCTCCTCGACCCTGCTCTGGAAGAAGGCCATCCAAGACCTCCAGGCCAACGCCCCCTTCCAACGCCTGCGTAAAAATCTCCTCCTCTTTCTCCAACTCATCATCCTCGGGCTCATCATCCTCGCCCTCGCCCAGCCACGCTCGGCGTCAACCACCGAGATGGGACGCAAATACATCGTGATGATCGACCGCTCCGCGTCGATGGCCGCTGTCGATGGCGACGGGGCTGATGAAGAGAGCCTGGGCAAAGATTCCCGACTCGAAGCCGCCAAGAAACAGGCCATCGAACTCATCGAAACCATGCGCGCCCCCGGCCTGTTCGCCGCGGGCGAAAAAGCCGACGAAGCAATGGTCATCGCCTTCGATGCCAACGCCCAGATCGTCGCCTCCTTCACCTCCGACCAAGCCGCCCTCATCAACGCCGTCAATGCGATCGAACAAACCGACGCCACCTCATCCATCGCCGAAGCCTACCGGCTCGCCCAAGCCCAACGCCCAAACCGAATCGTCAACGCCACCAACGAACTCGGCGAGATCACCGAATCCCACGAACTCGACGAACTCAAAGGCGGCGAACCCTACTTCTTCCACCTCTTCTCCGATGGACGAGTCGCCGACATCGACTCCGTACGCGCCGAAGAAATCGACACCCAAACCACCTTCGAGTACCACGCCATCGGCTCGCAAACCTCGAACAACATCGGGCTCGTCGCGCTCCGATCCGAACGCGACTACGACACCCCGTCCAAACTCTCCATCTTCGTAGGCGTCCAATCCACCGACACTATCCCCCGCACCGTCGACGCCGAACTCATCGTCGCCGGCGTCACCCGCTCAGTCCGCGCCATCGACCTCCCCGCCGCCACCACCGATTCAACCACAGGCTACAAAACACCAGCCTCCGGCGGTGTCGTCTTCGAACTCACCGAACCCGAAGGCGTCATCGTCCGCGTCAAACTCAATACCACCGGCCAAGAAAACCCCCAAGCCGATGTCCTGCTCACCGACAACGAAGGCGTCCTGGTCGTCCCACCCGCCAAACAAGCCGCCGTCGCGTTGGTCTCCACCGGCAACCTCTTCATCGGCTCCGTGCTCGAAGGCCTACCCCTCTCACGCTTCGATACCCTCTCCCCATCGCAATACGAATCCAACCGCGAATCGGGCGCAAACGATGTCTACGACCTCGTCATCTTCGATGGCTACCTCCCCAAGCCAAACGGACTCAATGATACAGATGATACAGCAAGTATCCTCGACCCCGGCCGATACCTCATCATCGGCCAAACCCTGACGGGCAAACTCGGCGTCATTGATAACGGCACCGGCCCCGGGGGCCCCATCATCGACTGGCGACGCACACACCCCGCCCTCCGCGATCTCACCCTCGACGCCTTACTCATGGCCGAGACACCAAAGATCGAAATCCCCAAAGGCTCGGGCGTCGTCTCCCTCGCCGAGACCGCCTCAGGCCCAGCCATCCTCGAAACCTCCGACGCCGATGTCCGCGCCGTCCTCGTCCCCTTCAAAATCACCAAAACCAACTGGCCCTTCGATGTTTCCTTCGTCGTCTTCCTCGCAAGCACCGTCGACTACCTCGCCACCGGCTCGATCGTCGCCATCGACCAAGACGAACGCCAGATCACGCCCGGGCGAGTCCTCGCCGATCGACTCCCACCCGACGCGACCGGCGTGCGCGTCCTGCTCCCCGACGGCTCACGCTCCGAAGAAATCATCCCCTCCGCCGACGGCCGCGTAGTCTTCGGCCCAATCACCAACGCCGGCATCTACCGCCTCCGCTGGCGAGGCACCGCCGCCCCAACCGACATCACCGACGACAACACCAACTACCGCACCTTCGCCGCCAATCTTTTGAACCCCGCCGAATCCAATGTAAGCACCCAAAAAACCATCGCCCTCGCCAACCAGATCGTCACCGCCGATTCCAACACCGAGCGCAAACGCATCAAAGACTGGTGGCCCTACCTCCTCGCCATCGCCCTCCTCATCCTCATGCTCGAATGGTGGGTCTACAACAAAAAGATGTACCTCTAACACACTCTGGTAGAACTGGCCGGGTGCCACTGCTTGACCGTCCCCGGCAAGCAGTGCTCTTCACCTTATCCGCCTCCCCCGTTTCCCCTCCCCAACAAGCCGCCCCCGTCAGGAAGCGGCCTTCTTTTTTCTTCCCATCCTTCTTATCGCCTCCCCCGGGCCTCCGGGGGAGGTGCCGAGCAAAGCGAGGCGGAGGGGGTGTTCCTCTTATATTTCGTACGGGTGCCCTGCTTACGCCCGATGTCTTCATCGGGTTTAAGCAGGATCGAAACCGATCAACAACCGAAGAGCCTGCTTAAGCTGCGCGTAAGCAGGGCGCCCGGCGGATTCTAGCAACACTCAGCCCATCCATCTAGCCACCATGCGTTTGGTATCTTGCTGTTAGTATCTATGAATTCTGAAATTAGTCGTTTTTTCATTCCTTGGAATGACCCAATCTGCTATCGTGGAGAACATGAGTAATATGCAAAACAAAGAAGACATGGAAAACCGTTTGAATCGCATTGAGAAATCGGCCAACCATTGGCGATGGGCAACGGTTGTATTGTTAACTCTGATCGGCGTTGGAGTCATGGCCGGGCAGACTAGGCGGTGTCTGACGGCTCATTTGTTCGGCGCATGAGCGGGGTTGCGCATTTGTGTTTGATCTGCGATACTGATCTCTACCCAAGCCAAGGAATCGGTTTGGATCAGGAGATCAGGGATGCCG